>ERZ1673742.33-NODE-33-length-212231-cov-8.988363_pt1 | contig 212231 bp, 170 predicted proteins | sample MGYA00580208_ERZ1673742 | MGnify/ENA primary metagenome ERZ1673742 (study PRJEB41218, sample SAMN15661774) | gut metagenome | host: Homo sapiens | place: Canada: London | collected 2015-08-20/2019-03-30 | study: EMG produced TPA metagenomics assembly of...
TACTTCTTCCCTTCCTTCAGTCGGAATGGCGGGCGCGAGGCATCCCAATTTCCACCGCTCATTCCGGCTTCCCAACTTCCAGATGCATCCTCGAGATCAAAGGTGACCAGATTGTGGGCATTCTTCTTGTTACCCCACTTAGCTGTGGTCTGGCAGCGGAACATGTCCTGATTTACCGACCCACCACAGACTACGGTTTCTCCGTCTGTGGAATAGCTGACATAGTCACGGTTGATCTTGGGGTAGTTCGTAGCTGCATCGGCGACGGACGGATTGACAACAGCAAGCGCAGCGGCGGCAGTGATTGCGGCGGCTACAGCGGAAATCTTCTTGGTGAACATGACCTCAGATTAAAAACTCTCGGAGACAAAAGAAACGGGAGTTCTCCCCGGGGAGTTCTCCCCTAGCTAAACCATGCTGGACTGCCCAAATCTAGACAGTGGTGATCAAACGCACCACGACTTATCCGCTTATGTCACCGGCACAATGCAGTCAGAGAGCGATGCTGTCCAAAGCAGCACGGTCAGAGCGCATGGCAGTCTGTGACGCACCGAGAATGGACTCATATCAATGGCTTTCAAACTATTCAGCTTCCGAAAGACCTTTCGCCCCACTCGCAACTCCCGGGTTACGCTATCTCGTTCTGGCCTCGGATATTCCTATCGTATGGGGCCTGTTCGGTGGACGAAGAATGCCCGTGGCGGCCGAACCACCACTGTGAACACGCCAATTAAGGGATTGACTTATCGCAAGTACCGTCGTTAAGCGAGCAGTTTCAAGTCGTCTGCAGTGACCAATCGTGCTTCGATTGCAGCGACAACTACCAGCTGCAGACGGCTCTTTTGATTAACCCGTTGCCACTCCTTGCTTGAGACCAGCCCCTTGCTCAAAGCGGATTCAAAAAGTGCGGTGCGGTAATGCTCGACTGCCTTTGCAGTCTTGCCTCCCAGCTTTCGGCCGGCCTCGGCATCGGTGCACGAAACCATAATGGTGTCGATTCGGCCGCGCAGATAGTCCTCCGCATATGCGGCGATTAGAGCACGCTGGCGCTCCGGCAGCTCCCCAACCGAGATGGTTTCAGTCCCGTCAGTTGGCAGCACGACCTTTGCATCGGCGTGCTCAATATCCTGTTTAATCTGAATTTCGTACTGGTCATCCTTGACGGAAAAGCGGATGAAATACTCCGGGTAGCTCAGATCAAAACGCTGTTGCGGAGCCAGCCGGAATGACCGCGACACCTCCGGAATGTGCACCATTGCAGTCACGTGCTCGCAGTTATTGAGCAAAAACCACATTCCGGATTCCGCATACACATACATTGCTATGCGGTGCATGTAGCGGTTATCTTCGCCCACTTTGAGGTCGGCGTCACGCCCGATGGTCAATCCCTCACTCGGATTGGCAACAATCGCATCCCCACACAAATTATCAACCACAAGTGTTGGGAGCGATGTCACGTTGACCAGGCCTTTCTCTCGCACCACCAGCCACCAACCGTGAGTTAGGCACCTTGCCCAATGCTCCTGGGAATCGCCCAACGACGGCTGAAGTGACTGGCATTCATGATAATTATCCGAAATATAACAAATAATCTCGGCGTTATCGCTTAATTCGTCGTGGTTTGCATTGCCCACGCCGCCACCGTGTCATAGGCAGCAGAACAAGGATCGCCTTCAGTCAAAACGACAAATACTGGACGAAGCACTTCGGGACTGGATGGCGCAGAGCTTTCCGCCGGCTGAACCAAGCAATAATTGATCGGCCGTGTTGCCTCGGAACCTTCGCTGTTCACAGCTTGAAATGAACCTGACGTTTGTAGGACATCCAACCGGCGACCATCGGGCTCCATTCGCAGTTTCACCACTTCAGAACCAGCTGGTTCAGCCACTGACCGGTTCTTGCTCACGGCATCCAGAATTTCACCACGCCATTTGTCATTTTCAGCCTCTGCAATCGGCTTCTTCTCATCAATGCCGTGGCGAAATGGCAGCAAGAATTCATCTGCTGAAGCAAACTGCGTCGCGTGATATGCAGCACCGTTGAATGTTCCCATCCGCTGAATCCCCTGCCAGCTCTTCTCGCCGATGGGGACGTCGCTTAACGACGTAAGGGTCCATCGGTCACCCACCGGAATCCGAGGCCCCTTCGCCAAATCGGGAGCGCGAAGTCGCATTGGTTCCGCAGAACCCCCGATAGCTACTGGCTGTGCCAAGTGCTTGGCACTAAAGAGACCGCCATCTCCAATGCCGCTACGTTCGGCAACAACGATGCCGCCACCAATAAGGCCTAGACATGCCACTACAGAGAACGCTGCAAGCGCTTTCTTCCGGTTCTTCGGATTGCGAACCTCGATATCACCGCCATTTAACGCAGCAATGAGATCGCTGATAAACGCATTGCAGGATTCGTAGCGCTCATCGGCGTCAATTGCCAACGCTTTGGCGAAGACCGAGTCAACTACCGCGCCGAGATTGGTAACCGGTCGCTTACCGCAGTGCAGTTGCCGCGCATTGGCCGCGTCAGTAGCTGGAAATGCTTTATATCCCTGCAACAGCTCGAATATCGTGCACGCGAACGCATACTCGTCACTAGCCGCACTAATGCACCCCTTGGTGAAGATCTCTGGCGCCATGTAGGGCAATGAGCCGGCAACACGATTTGTCACGCCAACACTGTCGATTTCAGTGGCGGTTGATACACCGAAATCCACAAGCGTCGCACTTAATACAAGCCCCGACGAATCCCGCTCTACGACGATGTTTGATGGTTTTACATCACCATGAATCACCGCTGGTTCGTGCTTTGCTAGCCGATCTAGCGCGGTAGCAATCTCCACACCAATCGACATGACTTCGCTCTTGTCGAAATTGCGCGGCGGATACTCAGCCAGCTCAGTGCCCAACGAATTACCGCTGATAAGAGTCATGGTGAACCAGAGCAGGTTCCCGGCTCGCCCGCCATCGAACACGGTCACAACGTTGGGAACGTGAACAGTAGCTGCGATAGAAACCTCGTTCTGGAACAGTGCCTCCATTCGCTTAGAAGCACCGGCCTCTTCCGGCAGCGGGACGATTTTCAGTGCTTCGTTTCGGCCCAGCTTGGGATTTCGTACTCGAAAAACAGTCCCCATATTGCCGGCACCGATGAGAGCTTCAATCTCATAGCCCTCAAAAATATCGCCTACCTGGGGAAGATTAGTCATCGGTTCCGTTGCCCAGACCCGTCGAGGTTACCCACCATAATCTGGATCCCCGACTCAGAGCGGCAATCATAATTAGGCGAAACTTCTTGGCATTCCATCGTCAGTGGCTGACCGTCATACTCAATCTCGATTGTCGTCTGCTCTGGCAGCGTTCCTTGCTCTTGCCGCTGTTTACTGAGCGCCCGCACTACCTCGTAATATGCTTCACAGTCCATATCGGAGCCCTGGTTTGACCAGGCACTCTGCAGGTTGCACTCCGAGTCAAAGGTCGACGCTAAGACCTCTGGGGCTACGAACCGATCGTCGGCAGGCGGTGCGATAGTGGTCGAGGTTGGTTCCTGATCATCGCCCACATAGTAGGACGGCGAGACTTCCACCTCGGTGCTTTCAGTGGTTTCAAACAGCCCGTCGGCGTTGTCCTGCTGGTTAGAGCGGAAATTTAGGATCCAGACCACCATTGCCAGGATGACGACAATCAGAATGGCGAGCACGAACAGCAGAATCTTCCGATTTCGACCACCAGTATCGGAATTTGCACCGCTGTCAATGTCATCGACGCCCGGGATTAGAGTGCGATCGTCGGTCATCAGTTATCTCCTTGGCTGACAGAAACCTTCATCATCGTCGTGCGAGCAGCCGAAATCTCTTCCTCATTCATCACACCAATTCGTACGCGTGACTCGATTGAGCGACCCGATGGAACGTGAGTACCTTCCACGGTAATCATGCCGTCTGCTGCTACAAAGAACTTAACCTGAATTGGCTGGCCCTTGGGCAACGGTGGGATTCCTGTCAGCATAGATTCCGAACCACTAATGATGTCATTGAGAGCGACATCTTCGGATGGAACGTCACTGGCCTGCTGATACAGCGTCAAATCTACTTCCTCTTGACCATCAGCTATGGTCGCATACTCCCGTACCACAGGTTCAGACAGCGGAATCATGTCATTCTGGTTGACCAGATAGTCGATGTACGGGTTGTTCAGGTGATCGACAACTCGAATGCCAATCGACTTTGGCAACACATTTGCCACCTTCTTCTCCGACAGTGCGGTCAGTTGCCCGGCGTCGATTCCCGTCTCAGCTGCAATCTGCGCAATTGACTGCTGTTGTGCTGCAGGGCTGGACTCAGCATTGACCACGCCCCCGAGCTTGCTAATCATCGCAGCAAGCGCGGCCCCCTTAGCAACGGCCAAATCCGGCTCGACCAACAGTGGCTTCTTACCCGTCAGACGCTCCACCAGTTTGGTTACGGCGGTCATTCGCGAAGATCCACCAACCAGGATGACCTCATCAATTGTCAGTCCCGGCTCCTTTTCCTTTGCCGTCTCCAATACCCGGGTCAAAGGAATCTCCGTCTGCTCGAGCAGTGGCGCAGTGACACGTTCCAAGTCTTCGCGGGTAACGGCAATTTTGGCGCGGGAACCGGAGTCACTGGCAAGTCGCACAGTGGCGCTTTCCGCATTACTCAGCGCCTCTTTACAGTTCACCGTCTGCTCGTGCAGCTTAGCGACGAAGGTCTCATCGTTTTCCGCCTCCTCGTCACCAGTCTGCTCAATGAATTTATCCAGGATAAATTCACCAAGCGCCTTATCCCAGTCAGCACCGCCCAGTCGAGCATCACCGTCGGTGGCAATGACCCGGAAGGTGTTGTCAATCCCCTGCACAATCGTGGCATCGAATGTACCGCCTCCGAGGTCATACACCAGCAAGGTCTTGTCCTTTAGAGGCTGCTTGGAGTCGTAGTAGAGGGCCGCAGCAACCGGTTCTGCTACCAGCTCCAACACATTGAAATTAGCAATCTGCCCTGCGTTGCGAGTTGCCTCGCGCTCCTTCGCACCAAAATATGCCGGCACAGTAATAACTGCCGAAATTTCGTCGTCAGCTGCTTCGTCTGGAACCAACGAGCGCAAAATCAATGAGGAAATCTCCTCCGGGGTGTACGGCTTCCCGCTGAAGTTCCATTTCTTATCGGTGCCGATGCTCCGCTTCACCAGCTCGATGACGTCATTGGGGCTGAAGAGCTTCTCTTCACGTGCCAGCTTTCCGACAACGGTATTGGCCTTCGATTCAAACCACACCACACTTGGTGTCGACAGATCTCCGTCGAGGTTTTCTTGAATGACAGGAACACCCAGTGAGTCCACGTAGGAAATTGCGCTATTGGATGTACCCAGATCGATGCCGTAAATACGCTCAGCCATGATATTTCTCCTTATTCTGAAATCTGTTGAATTCTTGACTTCTTTTGCCGTGTCAGCGCTCTAGTTGTGTGCTGGCCGGACTTGAGCTGTGCCCTGTTCAGACTCGAGTTTTGGCCTAGTTGCCGCTGTGCCGGTACACCGTGACCGGCGCCTTGGCCACCACAATTGGACTGGTAGAGCTGGTGAAGGTGTAGTAGTGCGAGATTCGTCGTGATGGCGCCAGCGTGCGGTGCAGGGCGGGGTTATCCGAATCCGCGAATTTGGTGCGGCGGTGAATTGAAGAATCAAAGGCATCGCCCACCTTCGCCTCTGTAATTGCCACTCCCATGGACTGAAGCGCATCTGCAATCGAGTCCTGCAGGAAATCCAGGGTCGAATACAGGTCACTGCCATCAGTTTCGGTAGTTTCTTCGAGCCGCGAAAGGTCGGCGCAAATCCCGTCATGGATGGCCGCCAACTTTTCCGCCAGCGGCATCAACTGGGCGTACCAACGACGATCAGTCAGCACTTCCAACTCTTCACTTTGAGAGCGCAGTACTGCGTTCATTGTGTCCAGCCGAGTTTGAATCAGAGCCAACTGCTTTACGACGTTCTCGGCCGCAACACCTGCGGTACTTTCGGTATCCGCTTCTGAGTGTTCTTCCACCGGAGCAGGAGGAAGATCCTGCTGGGCTGGAGCTCCTTCCGTGGTGTCTTCATCATGGCCAAACTCGGCACCACCAGAATCGGCACCACCAAAATCGGCGTTCTCAACCTTGGACCATGCAGCTTCGTCGGTGTCTAGTTTCGGATCTCCGGAATACTCGACCGGCTCCTGACCTGTGGTATCACCATTGTCGACTGCGCCCCGAAAGCTGAAGGACTCATCAAAGTTCGGCAGCGGGGCGAAATTATGCGCTCCACCGAAGTCAACCTCCGGATACTTAGGATCTCGTTCCTGATACTCATCAGCACGACCATCCGAATGTTTAGCCGACTTTTTATTTTCATCCTTTTTGTTATTAAAGAACCCCATTTTTATACTCCTTACCCTTGGCGAATAGATAGACAAGCGTTATGCCAACCATGATTACTATTAACGACATCTCCCAATCGAAATATGTGAAGAAAATTTCTCCAATTATCGCTGCAAAGAATACATATACAAAACCGAACACGCCTATCCATCTTTTAGCTGTCCGCACTCTTATCAATTTATGCAAGATAACAAGAAATAGACTTAAAGTCAGGGCCGACCCAAAATTATGCACAAGGGCAGAGTCATTGGGATAATATTTCAAGTCGTTAATTAGAGACCAGATAACAGATATAGCGGTCAAAGGTATTAGCAAAACCATCAAACGTCTTGTAATTAAATCTTTTTCATTCTCTTGTGCTTGTTGACCCCATGATCTTTTTTCTAGAGGTGATTTCTCGAGCGCATCCGTTCGATTGACGTTTTGAAGGACGCGATTCTCAATTGTCGAATCGGAACTAGAACAGTAGGCTCCCTCAGCAATTTGCAATTCTTTACGAAGTCTCATTGGGTCCAGCGACGTTCCGTCGTTAAGCAGACCGAAAGTATGTCGAGTCACTAAATCCGCTGGATTATCGACTGCTTGCAACCTTCGAATAAGACCGGTGCGGGTTTCAGCCTCTGGTGAGCCGGTACGAAAACTCGCACCGATGGATTTCGTTGCACTCTTCAGCATGTCGCTATCGATGGGGTTGCCGTCGATAGCGCCTTCGGACTGTTCGCGAAAGCCGCTCGCAATGACATCTGCAATCGACCGAATGTCGGTATTTGCACTACTGGCCTCATCAAAAGCCGCCCAGACTCGTTTCTCCGCGTTGTTCGTTGGACCAGTCTCAATTTCCTGGCTATCTTCAACGTCGACATACTCGCGGAGCTCCATGCGGTTGGACGTAGGAACCAATATGCGATCAAAGAACTCTTCTAATCCGTGCTCGGTAATCGCTTTTCCACTGCCCTTTGCATACGGCTTCAAGAACCCCTCTTTAACTGCCTTCATCTGCACATCAGTGAAGAAGTACTGAGGACGCTGTACTCGTTTGAGAACAAGTCGAAAAGAAACACCGAACTTCTTTCGCACTGCGTCGACAAAATCTTCGGTGTGCAGCTCATCGATAATGTCCAGTGCGCGCTGAGACTGCTTACCGAAGAACAACAGGTCTCGAATTAGACGGACACGCGCTTCCCAAAACTCGGACGAAGAAGCATCGCCGCCCATGGGAATGTCAGCAATCAGCTGAGCTAACTTGGCGCCTGTTGGCACTGCGCCTGGTGAAAATAGATTTCCAGCTAGGTTGTCTCGAACTGCGGGATTCAGACTCACATTTGCTCCTGAATCTCACTGATGCGAACACGTTGTTCTGGGGACAGGCCTGTCATAAATCTTCTGGCAGGATCTACTGCGATAAGCCATCCGGGAACTACATGCTCCGGCAACAGTCGAATCATTGCCCGAGCAGGACGCCCCGAATCAAGCGCGGAGACAGTCGTCAGAGTCTCTCCGTTGACGTTGGTGTCCTCTCGCTCTTCCAGCTCATAGGCAGTGCCGTACGTAGAAAGCGCCTGCTTCATCTCTTCAAACGCAGCAGCAGTGTTGTAATCGAATGTGGCGCGAGCGTAGATGTATTCCACTAGGACTACGAGAGCGAAAAGGATTAATGCTTCGAGCGAAATAAGGACGCTTTTAGACATAAGCGATGCTGCCGTGACTGCCAGCACCGTGATAATGAGGCCCGGAATCCAGCTAGTTTGATTTCGCAAGAACCACATCGCAAACCCCATGGCGAATGGAATCAACATCGCCGTATCTGGATATGGGCCACTATTGATGGATTCCAAAATTCCGCCAATTATGAATCCGGCGATAATGAGTACAACTCGAAACATCCAGGGTGCCCACCAGACAAAAAATGGCGGAATGATACGACCTTCTTGATCTACACCAACACGGTTTGGAATAATTCCTTGATCCTCCAAATCACCGCGCCAACCTTTAGTACGATCTGGAACATCCTTCACAATATCTGTGGTTTTTGAGAAGTAGCTTTTGGCCACATCTTTCAGCTGTTGGAGGTTCATTAAACGGTTCTTTCCCTCGATCCTCTGCCCAACGATTAATTCGCTGAACCCGACAGGATTTAGTTAAGCCTGCACGGGTAGTGAAAGTCACCGGGAGAACTCCCGTACCGCTTCCGAGGCCTCCGCGATAGCGTCGTCAAGCAGATGAAGAAAAACGCTTATTCGGCGCTTAACTCGGAGGTTTTTTAACACCCATGTCATCCCAGTTTTATTCAAAGCACGTTTTAGCTGCGGCAGCCGCCGCTGCTACCCTGACTCTGATTGGCTGCTCAGGTATGCCCACTAACAACGCTGCCCCGGAATCCCCCGCAGTGGTGACAGTTACAGAAACGTCCCCTGCTTCTGATGCACAATCCGAGCCCCCTAGCTCGACTGAGAGTTCGACCGAGTCGGAAGAACCAGAGCAGGAATATGCCAACAGTTCGCAGGATAAGAATTCTCCAAACAGTGAACTTTCGGATTCGGACGATGACTCTGGTGCAGTAACGCTGAATAGCTCGATGGAGCTGACCAAAATTGGCGGCATGGAGCCTGGCAGCGCCAAGCGCCAAAACGTCAAGATTGACGCGACTGCTCACCAGAAAGAATTGGGTGGCTTCGACACTGCTCGGATCACGTTTCCCTTCGAGGAGTCCAATAGCCTGTTGACCTATCCCCTGGTTGATGGCGAAGCAAACGTCAGGTTGCTGTGGAATTTCAGCCAGACCGGAGGAACTGAAACCTGTGAAAACAAGGTGGATGTCTACGATGCCGAAGGCAAGCCGACTGCAAGTGCCAGCGCAGGTGTTACTGGACAACATACTCCTTGCCAAATCGTTCGCCGGTTTGGGGAAAAGGCCTACGCAACGTTTACAGAACCCGGTGAATACATCGTTGCTGTGACAGCTCAGCAACCGGGATTCGAACCAATCACAATCGCACAGAAAGTAAAGGTAGTCGGGTAAAAATGAGCACATATGAACCCATCGATCCATGGAACAACGACCAGTCAACCTCCGCGGTGGACTCGTCTAGCAAAACTTCTGATACCAAGCCGAGAAAGAATAGAACGCTGACATTGCCACTCGTTGTCGGCGCAGTCGGAGTGATTGTTGCCGGCGCGGCAGGTTTTGCCATGGGTGGCAAGAATGCTGAGTCCGAGCTCGCAAGCGCGAATGAAGAGATTTACTCATTACAACAACAGCTAGAAGAGCAGGAAAGCGAGCTGCAAGCACAGATTGATGAGCTGAAGAGTAAGAACTCGGAAACTCATCGCGAGAGTCTCGAGTCCAACCAAGCTGCCGCAGCCGCTTATAACTACAAAAAGGCGCTTGACTGGCTTAACGTCTGCGACGCACGCGACTATATGCCTGCAGAAACAGGGGCTGGACAGTATAACTGGGGCTCCCTAGGCATCGGATGCTCGTACGAATTCGAAGATCCCGACGGAATGATTGTCATCCTAGTTAGCGGAGAAAACAGCGACGCCGAGACAGGAGAATTAACCAACGGCGATATTGACGGCTACTTAAAATCAATCATCCATGCTGATTTTCTTAGGCTCAATGTATGGGTCTCTGACTCTGGGCCATGGGCCGACGCAGAGGAAAAGGCCACAGATATTGCCGAAAAGGTAAGCAATGCCGCTGAGCTCAACAAGAAACAGGACACTGCAGAGCAATAGCTAGTTGTACTGACCGGAGACGTTGATCGACGCGATCTGGCATCAGTCGACCATGTGCAGGGCGATTGATTCCTTGACCTGTTCGATGAACGCTCGAGCGGCGGGGCTCGGATTGAAAGATCCCCACGCGATGTACTCGGTCCGGCAAGGGCCATCGACCACGGGAATGGCTCGCAGCGCTGGGTTGGCTGGCACACAGTCGACGGGCAGCAGGCAGACGCCCAACCCGCGTTCGACGAGGGCGAGCATGAGCTCGGTCGACATCGCCTCGAAGCCCACGCGGCGTTGAAGGCCTGCGGCAGCGAATGCCCGATCGCCTTGGAGCCTGCCCGGTGACCCGGCCGGGAAGTCAACGAACGTCTCGTCGGCCAGGTCGGCCAGGGCTAAGGTGCCCCTGTGTGCTAGCCGATGCTGTGACGCCATGACAGCGACGAGACGCCCTCGGGCGATCTCGTGCGCGGTGAGTCCGGACGCTGGGGTGACGTCGGCGTCCACGCCGAGGAATGCTACGTCGAGTCTCCCGCTGCTGAGATCGCGCATGAACTCATTGCTTCCCCCGCCCCGCACGGTGAGATCCACGTGGGGATGGCTGGCGTGGAAGGCTGCGACGATGTCGGGCACGCTGACGGCTGTGACCGTCGGGATCACACCTACCGACAAGCTTCCGCGGACCTGGCCCACGGCCTCGGCGGCGACCGCCACGGCGCGGTCAGCGGCTGCGAGGCTGATCCGTGCTTCCGTGAGGAAGGCTTCGCCGGCGGGGGTCAGCTCGACCCGGCGGGATGAGCGCACGAACAGTGCCGTGCCGAGTTCCTTTTCGAGGGCCTTGATCTGGTGGCTCAGGGCTGACTGCACGACGAAGCAGCGTTCTGCTGCTCGCGTGAAGTTGCGTTTCTCGGCGATCGCCACGACGTACCTGAGCTGTTGGAGTTCCACCCAATCATGATAGCAGCTCATTGTTTGGGTGAGAACAATGTGTTGGACTCACTACTGGTGAGCGACTGATGCTGGATGCATGAACACTTCTTCTCATGGGCGCCGCGGTTCGTTGCTGTGGACCTGTTTGACGGCGCTGGCCCCCGCTACGTGGGGGACGACATACATCGTGACCACACACCTCCTCCCAGCCGGGCATCCATTGTTTGCTGCGTTCATGAGGACGCTGCCGGCAGGGATCATCGCCTTGTGCCTGTCGAGGCAGCTGCCGCGCGGTTCGTGGAGGTGGAAGAGCTTCGTGTTGGGCGGTCTGAACATGGCCGCGTTCTTCCCCCTGCTGTTCTTGTCGGCGCAGCGTCTTCCGGGCGGGGTAGCGGCCACGCTGAATGCGGTACAGCCCATCATCGTTGCCCTGCTGGCCGTGGCTGTCCTCCACGAGCAACTCTCCGGATGGCGTCTGGGATGGGGTGTCGTGGGTGTCGTGGGCGTGGCCCTCGTGGTTCTCGGTCCAAGCGCTGCCCTGAACCCGGTGGGCGTGGTTGAAGGACTCGGCGGCGCAGTGGCCATGGCCACCGGCGTGGTCCTCACCAAGAAGTGGAAGCTCCCGGAAGGTGTCTCGCCCGTCGCACTGGCCGGTTGGCAGCTGACGTCCGCCGGCCTGCTGCTGGCGATTCCGGCGCTGCTGGTGGAGGGACCACCGCCGGTAATTCCTGTCCATGGCTGGCTTGGGTACGCCTGGCTCGGCCTGGTCGGGGCGCTGGTCTCCTACAGCCTCTGGTTTACCGGCATCCGACGGCTTCCGGTCACGTCCACAGCCCTCCTGGGACTCCTCTCGCCGTTGGTCGCCGCCCTGCTCGGCGCCCTGATCGCGCATGAACACCTCGGAGCCGAGCAGTACCTCGGCTTCGCGATCGCCCTGGCTGCCATGGTCTGTGGCCAGCTCCCCGCCCCCACCAATTATCGAAAGGACAATTCATGAACATCACGATTCTCGGAGCCACCGGCATGGCCGGTACCGCGATCGCGCAGGAGGCCACACGCCGCGGCCACCACGTCACTTCCGTATCGCGTAACCCACCGGAGACCAACGACCCGCATACTACCGTCGCTCGTCTCGATCTGACAGATCTCGAGGCACCCCTGCAGCCCGTCCTGAACGACTCAGACGCCGTCGTGCTCGCCGTGCGCATGGCCCCCGGCGATGAGAGCAGTGTGGCTCCGCTGACCAGCCATGTCCTCGACCACGCCGCTGTCGCGGGGGTTCGGGTTCTGGTCGTAGGAGGAGCAGCGCCCTTACGCTCACCTCACGATCGGGAGTTGCGCGTCCTGGACGACCCCACCTTCGTGCCGCCCCAGTGGCGTGACGTCGCATCGGCCAGCCTCGACCAGTTCAACGCATGTACAGAACATCCGAACCAGAACTGGACCTACCTGAGTCCGTCGGCAGTCTTCGAGCCCGGACAGGGAACCGGCGCTTATCGCCGAGGCGGTGACACGCTTCTGATCAACCACGACGGTACGTCGCGGATCACCCCTGCGGACCTGGCCCTGGCCGTACTCGATGAGCTGGAACAGCCCAGCACCCAACGTCACTTCACCGCCATCGAGCAAGCAAAGGGTCTGTCCTAAAGTTAGCGGTTCACAGAGGAATCCTCGCTAACAACCGTGAGGGGGTCGAGTTATCGGCCCCCTCCGTCTATTCCAAGGGGACGCTCTTGCTCCACGCCTACGCAGCACTGGCCTCACACGGCTTGCGGGAACCAGCCGCCCTTCTCACGATTGACCAACGTCTCCGGTCAGTACAGCTAGTGGCCCCTGATAAAGAACCCCAGCTCACCGATGAGCTGGGGTTCAGGCTTTGAGAAGACCGCTAGCAATTCACGCACTCAACAGTGCGAATAAGGACACCTAGTTGTTCACACGGTTATCGTCGTCGTGATCGCCATCCAAATCGCCGTCATCGTCATCACCATCGCCGCGATCATCGTCGTCCATGTCATCGTCACGATCATCGTCGTCACGATCGTCTTCCATGTCATCGACGTCATCAGAGTCGTCGCGATCATCGTCCTGCTTCTCAGTCGAAGTCACCGTAGTGGTCTGGACAGGAGCCGGATCGACGTCATCGCTATCGCCACATGCTGCAAGACCGAAAGCAGCGCCGGTTGCGACTGCCCCAGCTACTACCACTCGAGCTGACAAAATCCCCAGGGACACTCGAGCCTTGAGAGCGGAATCCATAGATTCTCCTAAGTCATATCGACTAACTTTGCCCTCCACAACGGAGACGTGGGCGTAGTTGGATTGGAACATGTTTGAAGGAATTTTTCTAGAAAAACAACTTCAATACAGGGCCTTCTATCTAACAGACGCCACCTTTGGAAAAGAGAGCATCTGCACGTTTGACCATTTTCACTGGTCACAATACAGGTCTTCACAAATATTCGTTTCTCATAAAAAAATTTTGCAAAAACCTACACAAGAGTGACCTAGGACACTTATTCTTACTGTAAAAGAAACTAAATCGGCGGTCCTACCGATGAGGTTTCGCCTGATTAGGACTCTCCGAAGACCACAGGACATGAACCACGGAAGATGAGTGACTATGACATCTGACCCACAGACCTCGATCCTCAATAAGGTGCGCAAAGCTTCGCGAGCTACCTCGGACCTCGTCCTCGGACTCGCACCGGTGACGCAGGCTGGTGTCCTCGGCTCGATGGGACCCGGCGCGGCTGGTAAAGCATTAAATTCCATCTACCGCTGGGACTTCCTGCCAGCTGGTCTCCTCGGCATTGCAGCCGGCCGCGATCCGCACCACACCGCAATTATTGATGACGGCGGCTCGCTGACCTACGAGGAACTGCACGAGCGCTCCACTGCCCTGGCGCGAGCACTCCGCCACGGCGATATTCAGCAGCGCGACCGCATCGGTGTGTTGGCTCGCAATCACCGCGGTTTCATTATGGCTCTGTGCGCCCACGGTCGCCTCGGCACCGACCTGGTACTGCTCAACACCGGTGCCTCTGCCGAGCAGACTCTGGCCGTGATTCGTGAGCAGAAGATTGACTTCCTGTTCATTGATGAGGAATTCACTCACATGCTGCCGGAGGACTTCGATGAATGCCCGGTCGCCGTGTCGTGGTTTGAAAACTACGGTGACACCTCCTGCGTTCGCGAAGGCTGGACCTCCATGCAGGAGATGCTGAAGACGGCACCGCCGGCAAAGTGGCCGACCGCCGAGCTGCCAAGCCGCCCGCGCCGTGGCCGCGTTATTATTCTGACTTCCGGAACCACCGGCACTCCAAAGGGCGCCAAGCGCCCGGAGCCGCGCAGCTGGATGCCGGCATCTTCCATCATGAGCCGCATTCCGCTGCGTCAGCGTCGCCCGGCTTACCTTGCGGCTCCGCTGTTCCACACTTGGGGCTTCGCAACTGCACAGCTGTGCATCGCACTGCGTTCCACCATGATTATGCGCCGCAAGTTCGATCCAGCCGACAGCCTCCGCATTATCGAACAGCACTCTCCGCACACCATCTTCCTGGTGCCGACCATGCTGCAGCGCATGATTGAGATTCTCCCCGACAACTATGACATCGGTGCGACATCACTGAAGGTCATCGCATCCTGCGGTTCGGCCATTCCGGAGGGAATTGTCACCAAGACCCTCGAGCGCTTCGGACCGGTTCTCTACAACCAGTACGGCTCCACCGAGGTCAGCTGGGCAACCATTGCTACCCCGGATGAGCTCAAGGCAAATCCGACCACGGCAGGTCGCGCACCGCTGGGCACTCGTGTCCAGATTCTCGACGAAGACGGCAACCGCGTTGCTGACGGCGAGACCGGTCGAATCTTCGTGGGCAACAACATGTTGTACGAGGGCTACACCCGCCCCGGCGCGGACAAGCAGGTCATTGACGGCATGGTCTGTACCGGTGACCTGGGTCGAATGGAAAATGGCCTGCTCTACATCTCCGGTCGCGAGGACGACATGATTGTCTCCGGTGGCGAGAACGTCTTCCCACGTCAGACCGAAGATGCGCTCAGCCAGCTCGAAGGCATCCGCGAGTGCGCAGTCGCAGGTGTTCCGGATGAGCGCTTCGGCCAGGCCCTGGTTGCCTGGGTTGTCCGCGACGACTCCCCTGAGGGCCGCGCCCTGACCAATGAGCAGATTCGCACATATGTCAAGCAGCACCTCAGCCGATTCGCCGTTCCGCGCGAGACCGTGTTCCTCGATGAACTGCCACGCAATGCAGTCGGCAAGGTGGTTCCTCGCCACCTGCCGAAGCCGTGGGAGAACGCCGCCGATGAGAAGGCGGCTTAGGGCGCAGGGACCGTCGTAAAGCGAACGGCAGACACGAAAAGGACGCGGTAAAAACTTCCATTGTGGAAGTTACCGCGTCCTTTTTGCGTGTCCTAGGAAGAACTAGAGCTGATTAGCCGGCGTTCAAAACACCGTAGTCCGTGACGGGCTCACGGAAAATCTCTTCGCCGTCCTGGGTCACGGTTACCGCATTCGGAGTGACGGTATACGTGTAGCCACCATTTTTCGCGACAGCACGGTTCCCGGAGAAACTATCTACTGTGTACGCATCCGGGGTATCCGAAATCTCACCGAAGTCACCAATGTAATGGCGCTGCTGGCGGTTATTGGAGTTCTCACAAATCACGGCCTTACCCGAAGAAGTCTCCGCCAGCACACGCGCGTAATACCCACCCGAGCAGCGAGCGGTACTGCCAACCCAACCTTTGGCATCGATATCATCGCGATCCATACCGAACGCGCGGAGACCAAAATTTCCCCTCTGCGTAGTGCTAGGAGCGCTGCTCTCCGGCTGCTTCGTCGTTTCCGGCTCGACGGTCTGGGTATAGGTTTCCGTGTACGTCTCCACCGGCGCCGGGGACGCAGTGCTTGACGACGAGTCCCCTGCCGCAACCGTATCGGGAGACTGCGGGGAATTATCGGAGGAATTATTCAGGTAGTACGCGCCACCGATACCGGCGACCGCTGCAAGTGCAACACCGACGATGCCCAAGGCCACGAACAGACCGTTGTTGCTCTTCTGCTCAGGTACCGGAGCCTGCTGATAAGCCGGATACTGCTGGGTGTAGCCGCCCTGGTTCGGCCCCTGCGTCTGGTACTGGTACTGGCCTTGATCCCCGCCCTGCGGCTGCTCCCAGGCAGATGTTGCATAACCGTCCTGCTCCCAATCCTGCGGGGAGGACGAACGCGGGTTGTACTGGTCGGTCATCGCTAAATTCCTTATTACTTCAGAGCCACACTTGTGCTCGGCCAATAACGTGGTGGCTTGCGACTTCGCCCACAGCGGAACTTGCCACTACGTATTTTCCATTAACACTATGCGTTGCCCAGCGTACCCTGCTTGAAGCTAGCACTAGCTCAGAGCGGCACTTTGTTCTTGAAGAAATTGACGTAGTTCCGATCGGAGATCTTTCCCAGCATAAACTCTGGCTCCAACCCGAACATCGACCAACGAGTTTTCGTTGACCAGGACAGCGACTGCGGTGTTGTGGTGCGGTGGTAGCTGATCTGGTAACCGTCAGTGTGCACTCGAATCTGCGTGTATCCACCCGGATAGCCAAGTGCAGCACCCCGCTCACAGAAGTCCGTATCCCCATAGTCAGCGATACCACGACGGCTGCGGTGCGTATGACCAGCGAACACACCTTTGGCGCCCGGCGTGGCAGCCAGGATCTCCTGGAAAACCTTGGCCTGCTGAGCCTCGACCATGAATGCCTCACCACCGAAATGCGAACGCACCGCATCCTGAGTAAACGGGTGGTGCGCAAACAAAATTGTCGGACGCTCTGGATCCTCTGCGAGTTCAGCACGCAATGCACGCATCTGGCGCTCATTAATACGCCCACCTGCATAACCAAACTCGGCGGTATCAACACCGATGAGGCGCACTTCGCCGACGCGAGTCGACCAGTGCTGCTGCGTCGGCACAAGACGCTGGCTGAAGTAATCCGGAACCGCGGTCTTGCCCTTGCGGATTCCGCGTCCCCGGAAACCATTGATATTGGGTAGCCCGGGCGGGTGCACATCGTGATTACCACGGGTGACAAACCAGTTTTTCCCAAACTCACCGAAAGTATCCAAAACCCTGATGAGCTCGTCATACTCCTCAGGGCGGTTGCTATCCGTGCAATCGCCATTGACGACGAGAGTGTCTAACCCGGCAGCCTTTACCGTGTCCACCAGACCCTGCAATTGCATAGAGGCGAAAGGCTGCTCTCCCGGATCGGAGGAAAGACCGAGGTTGCCAATGCGAATGCCGTCATGATTGGGCTTACCAATGTGTGTGTCATTCGTCAGCGCGAACGTCGCCAAATGTGCACCCGCCAACGCTGGCAGAGTACTTACGACGCCTGTCTTCTCCGGCGCCGTCTTGCTCATGGTGATATTCAGCGATGGGACTGCGCGGCAGTTGTGGGACCAGCACTCAAAGCGGTACTCCCGTCCCGGCTCCAACCCGTCAATGACCACATGGTGGTAGCCCGACTCTGAATATCCCTCGTGCACGAGCTCTAGCTGCGTCGAATCCGCTGGACCAAGCAGCACCCGCTCATCCGAAGGGACAGTCGGCTTAATAAAGCCATACGCTGTCTGCACCCCAGGAGCATATGTTGCCCATGTAAATGCCACTGACGTGTCTGTGACAGTGATGACCTCTAAGTCACTAGCTAGTACTTGCCACGACTTGGAATCCGACTGGGTAAGCCCCAGCCCTGACGTGACGTACTCCAGGCCGTAAGCTCCCGAGGTTTTTGCGACGGCCATTGAACTTGCAGCAAGAGTCGCAACAGAGAGGTAGGCCCGGCGAGAAATGCTCATGGCAATAAAGCCTAGAACCTAAAGATGAAAAATAGATGAACTTTCCCTCTAATCTCAGAAAAATAGGAACGCAACAGCAAACACACGCAACTTGAAACAGCGCAAAAATAAAACACCGCCCTGCCAACTCATGGCAGGACGGCGTTTTAGGAAATGTGGCTTGAGCACCTAGGTGAACAATTATCGGCTCACCAGCATGTAGATCGCTCTGAAACTGTAATTACTTCAGTTCCTTGGAGGACAGACCCAGGGTGCGGCGAGCAACAACTAGCTGCTGAATCTGCTGGGTGCCTTCGAAGATATCCAGGATCTTGACGTCGCGGGACCACTTCTCCAGCAGGTTACGCTCGGAGTAACCGAAAGTACCTGCCAGCTGAACGGCACGCAGGCAGATCTCGGTGCCTGCACGGCCGGCCTTAGCCTTACACTCGGAAGCCTCCAGAGTGTTCGGCTGCTTGTTGTCAGCCATCCACGCAGCGCGCAGAGCCAGGAGGTATGCAGCCTCCCAGTCGGACTCCAGCTTCAGGTACTCAGCTGCAGCAGCGCTCTGGGTGTGCGCTGGTGCATCATAGTCAATCTCGATGCCAGCCTCTTCCAGGATGCGACGCAGCTCTTCCAGCGAAGCACGGGAGACACCGATGGCCATACCCGCAACCAGCGGACGAGTGTTGTCGAAGGTCGCCATTGCGCCAGCGAAGGACTTCTTAACATCAATGTCCGGGGAACCCAGCAGGTTCTCCTTCGGAACGCGGACGTTGTCCAGGCGGAGCACTGCGGTATCCGAGGAACGAATACCCAGCTTTTCCTCCAGGCGCTCCACGGTGAAGCCCGGGGTGCCCTTCTTCACCAGGAAGGACTTGATGGCAGCGCGGCCCTTGGACTTGTCCAGGGTCGCCCACACAACGACGGAGTCGGAGCGCTCACCAGCGGTGACGAAGATCTTCTCACCGTTGATGACGTACTCATCACCATCGAGCTTGGCAGTGGTGGAAACTGCGGAGGAGTCAGAGCCGAAGGACGGCTCGGTAATTGCCATGGAAGCCCAGGTCTTACCGAAAGCCTCCAGCTGCTCATCAGTAGCAACAGCTGCGATAGCTGCGTTACCCAGACCCTGGTACGGCAGGGACAGGGTCAGACCCACGTCACCCCAGCAAGTCTCAATAACGTTGAGCAGCGAAGCCATGTTGCCACCGTTTTTTACACCGGTACGCTTCTTTTTCTTGTCATCGCCGCGTCCGCCGGAAGCACCGGAGAAGCCACGGCCACCATCTGCCATGCCGTCCATCATGGAGGCAAGGGTGTCGAGTTCCTTCGGGTACTCGTGCTCAGCGAGATCGTACTTACGGGAAATCGGTCGGAAGATCTCAGCGGCGGCCTGATGCGACTGGGACGCGCCCGCCTTGAGGAACTTCGGCAGTTCGAGGTTAATCATTTTCTTTCCTCTTAATTCTTTTCGGCTGAAGTATCTAGCGGTTTACAGAACGACGATGCCTTCGGCGACACCAATTGCGCGGAGGTCACGGTACCAGCGCTCAACCGGGTGCTCCTTGGTGAAGCCGTGTCCACCGAGCAGCTGCACACCGTCGGAACCAATCTTCATGCCCTTTTCCGTGGCGAAGGTCTTAGCCAGAGCTGCCTCGCGGGCGAAGCCGCGACCCTGGTCAGCGCGGGAAGCACCGCGGAGGGTGATCATACGGAGGCCATCGAGCTCAATCTTGATGTCGGCGACCATGAAGGCCACTGCCTGGCGGTGGGAAATCGGCTCGCCGAATGCCTGACGCTCGTTGACGTAAGGAATGACGTAGTCGAGAACTGCCTGAGAAGTACCCATTGCAAGCGCAGCCCAGCCGAGGCGGGAACGACGCAGAATGTCGAGGTATACCTCTTCACGATCCTCAGCAGAGGTGCTAGCACCGCCGAGAATGTTCTCAGCCGGAACCTTGACATCCTTCAGGATGACACGGCCCATTGCGGCACCGCGCAGACCCATGGACGGGTCAGCCTCAACGTGGAGGCCCTCAGTGTCGGACTCAACGATAACCAGAGCTGGATTACCCTCGAGCTCAACACCGATGATGAACAGCTCAGCTGCGCCGGCGTTCGGAACGAAGGACTTAACACCGTTGAGGACCAGCGAATCGCCCTCGCGCTTCGCGGTGGTTTCAGGCTTGCGTGCGTCGAAAAGCGGGCGCGGCTCTGCGAGAACAACAGCGGCAGCCGGGACGTTCTCGCCAGCGAATGCCGGCAGGTAGGTCTTCTGCTGCGAGTCGGAGCCGTGAGCGGTCAGGGTGGCAGCGACACCGGCCGGAGCCAGCACCGCCAGAGCCAGACCCATGTCACCGTAGGACAGAGCCTCTGCGACCAGCGCGTTGGTGGTGACGTCCTCACCTGTAGCGATGCCCTCGAAAGCCTCCGGGACGTTGATCATGGTGACGCCCAGCTCAGAAGCCTCAGAGACGAGGTTCTCCGGCGGAGTAGCCTCGTGGTCGGACTTGTAAGCAGCCTCGCGCAGACGAGACTCAGCGAACTCCTTCACCGTCTCGACGATCATCTGCTGATCCTCGGTCGGGGTGAGGTCGAAGAGCTTCTTTGCCTTCTCCTCGGCTGCGGCCTCCTGTGCAGCCTGGGCTTCCTCAGCCGGACGCTCCGGCTTACCGGAACCGGAAATCTTCTTAAACTGACGATTCGCGGCACCAAGGGTCTTAAAACCGGACTTGGTGGACTGGTACACCACGCGGTCGATCTTTGGCTGAAGGTCGTACTTCTGGGCGAAGTCCGAACCAGTAATCGACGTGATGAACCGCATTGCCGCTCCGATAGCGTCGCGACCAGGGTTATTGCGGCCGACAGTCGAATCTTCGCGGTTCTTCTTCTCGCTCATGTGATCATGGCCTTTCGAGTCAGAACTATTACTGGCATAACAATAAATGAATCACGTGACCGTTGTCACAGGAATTGAAAAAACATTGCCAAGTAACAGAAAACTTTCAGGTTTCTGACTTGTCAGGCGATAACACGGTTAACAACGTAGTTTCGATCAGCGAGCTCACCAAGCAGTGCCTCGGGCTCGAAGCCGTACATCGCCCAACGGGCACGCGCAGTCCACGCAAGCGCATCTTCGCTGCTCAAACGGTGGAAATTAACCTGGTAACCACCGGAATAGACATGCAGCAGCGTGTAGCCACCGGGGTATGCCTTGCACGCGCCGGTCTCCAAATAATCAACGCCGGCACCAATATCACCGCGAGTACGCTTTGCACGGTGGGTGTGACCTGCTCCCGCGAAGAATACACCCGGAGCGTCGTTAAGCAGCTGTTGCAAACGGCGTGCATCAGCGCTGTTGAGGATGAATGTGGGGCCGCCAGCATTTGTCCAGCCAGCCTGAGAAGTAATTGGGTGATGAGCCAGCACAACCGTCGGCTTATTGGGGTCACGCTGCAATTCCCGCTCCAGTGCATCGAACTGTTCCGGGCTAATCTCTCCACCGGACTGATCCAACTTCGACGAATCCAGACCGATGACGCGAACCGGCCCCTGCTGAGTGACCCACAGTTCCTGTCGCGGATGCCCCAGGAGAACACCGAAGGGATCGCGATGATCTTCGGTGCCCTCCAAAACCGGGAATTCGTCGTAGCCAGCAGACGGATCGGCCTCCGGCTTATGCGGACGATCGTGATTTCCGCGGGTGACAAACCATTGCTGCCCCTGAGCGCCAAAAGTGTTCATAATCTCGGCAAATCGACGGACCTCCGCCGGACGTGCCTCCGACGTGGCATCACCGTTGACGAAAACCTTTTCAATACCCATCCCGCGCAGCTCGGCGAGCGCAGCCGTCAGCATGACCTCGGGGTACGGTGCGGCACCGGCTTCAGGGAAAATAGGTGTAGGCAAATTGCCGACAACAATACCGTGCCCGTTTTCGCCGATATGCGTGTCGTTGAGGATGGCAATCGTGGTCAAATACTCCCCCTCCGGAGCGACCAGTGTCGTGAATAGTCCAGTTTGCTCAGGTGTATTGGGGAGGTTTCGGGTAATTAATCCCGGCTCGGCGACCAGCCCATTCGATCGGCATTCGAAACGGTACGTGGTTCCAGGCCGCAGCTTATCGACGGTCACAAAATGGTAGCCAACCTGTGCCTCGTCCTTGTGCACCACGGGAAGCTCACCGCCCTCATCAGCGTCGACTGGCACTAGCGCAACTTCAGTGTCGGCCGGTGCCAGTGGAGCCAGCTTCCCCCACGCTGGATGTGGGCCTGCATACGTCGCCCACGAAAAGGTAACCGACGTATCGGTCACGGTCACGACTTCCAGGTCCGTCACCACAAGACCGCTGGTCAAACCTGTGAATGGAAACGGCGCCTGGTTCGGAGCCGCCGATGCTACTGCTGAAGTACCGACGCTGTTTACAGCCACTGTTGCGACACTTGCACTTGCTACCGCTCCCGCTGCTGCTCCCAAGCGCAATACGGATCGCCGATTAATTCTCTTATTCCCATTTACCGAAGTCATGGATGAAGAAACTACGGGATAAAAATAATCCCGGTGATAACACCGGGATAACTACACATGAATTCGCCGGCCAGCCGTGGTTTTCCGGCTGGCCGCTGCAGACTACATGCTAAAAAGACACGTCGCTTACGCTTCCGGCTTCACAATCGGGAACAGCACGGTTTCGCGAATACCGAGACCGGTCAAGGCCATCAGCAGGCGGTCAATGCCCATGCCCACACCGGTCGTCGGCGGCATACCCTGCTCCATTGCGTGCAGGAAGTCCTCATCCAAAACCATGGCCTCGTCGTCGCCACCGGCGGCCAGTCGCGCCTGATCCTCGAAGCGCTCACGCTGGATAACCGGGTCAACCAGCTCAGAGTAGCCGGTGGCCAGCTCGAAGCCACGGACGTAGAGATCCCACTTCTCGGTCACGCCCGGCTTGGAGCGGTGCTGACGAGTCAGCGGAGAGGTCTCGACCGGGAAGTCGCGGACGAAAATAGGACCGTCGAGCTGATCTTCACAGAGCAGCTCCCAGATTTCCTCGACCAGCTTGCCGTGGCCCCAGCCGCCCTTTTCCGGAACCTCAAGTCCAATCACCTCGGCGATTGCTTTTAGCTCCTCGACGGTCGAGTCGATGGTGACTTCTGGCTGACCAGGGAACTTGCGAGCAAGTGCCTCGTTCAGCGACGGGTACATCTCAATCTGCTTCCACTCGCCGCCGAAGTCGAACTCCGTACCGTCGGCAAGCGTGACAGTCGTCGAACCGAAGACCGCGACGCAGATTTCCTGAATAACCTCGCGGACGGTGCGGGCGGAGTCATCGTAGGTACCGAAGGCCTCGTAGTACTCCAGCATCGCGAACTCCGGGCTGTGCGAGGAGTCGATGCCCTCGTTGCGGAAGTTACGGTTGATCTCAAAGACTCGCTCCATACCGCCCACGACGCAGCGCTTAAGGTAAAGCTCCGGCGCGATGCGCAGGTAGAGATCGATGTCCAAAGCGTTGGAATGAGTCACGAATGGACGTGCAGCTGCACCGCCGTGCAGAGTCTGCAGCATCGGGGTTTCGACCTCGAGGAAACCGCGACGTTCAAGGGCGTGGCGCAGCTCGCGGATGACCTTGATGCGAGTCAGTGCGTTAGTACGAGCCTGCTCACGCATAATCAGGTCCGTGTAACGGTGACGCACACGGCTGTCCTCGGACAGATCAGCGAACGACACCGGCAGCGGACGCAGAGCCTTCGAGGCCATCTGCCACTTGGTGGCCATTACGGACAACTCGCCGCGGCGCGAAGAAATTACGCGGCCAGTAATGAGGACGAAGTCGCCCATATCTACGTCCGACTTCCAAGCAGCCAGAGCGTCCTCGCCGACCTCGGCCTTGGAAAGCATGGCCTGCAGGGTCGTGCCGTCGCCCTCCTGCAGAGCGGCAAAGCAGAGCTTGCCAGTATTACGGATAAACATGACACGACCAATGACGGTCACGACATCCTGAGTCTCCTCGCCGGCCTCGAGGTGACCCCACTCTTCGCGGACATCCTTGAGAGAGTGAGTACGGGGAACCTCGACCGGGTACGGCTGAATTCCAGCCTCGAGCAGGCGGTCACGCTTCTCGCGGCGAATGCGCAGCTGCTCAGGAACGGTGGCGGTGTTTTCAGGGGTCTTCTTCGCGTCAGTCACGGCTATAAAGGTTAGCCGACTACACCGCCGACCTGCTAGTTGAGTGCCCTTTAGACACCAATCTTCTTGCCATCAGTGCGTACAACCTGAACGACTGCGGGGCGTGGCTGCTCCTTGCCACCGTCCGGCCAGTGCGAGGTCGGGTTGGTGGTCGGGTCCGGGTTGTCGCCGACCGGGTGACCCTGATCCGTCTCGATTTCGCCCGGGTGCTGGACGTTGACCATCACGCGGTTGGAGAAGATCTGCGGACCACAGGTCTCAGCAGCAACCGGAACAGTCAGGAAGCACTTGGTCTCACCACGACGCTCGCCTTCGACAGCAACGGCGAACAGGCCGTCGTTGGAGTCCAGGGCGTTGCCGTCGGTGGAAACCCACAGGTTGCCGTACTCGTCGAAGGCGACGTTGTCCGGGCAGGAAATTGGCGAGACCGATTCCTTGTCGAAGCCACCGAAGTAGGTGTACGCCTCGTTCGGGTCACCGCAGACCAGCAGAAGGTTCCACTTGCCCTTGGTGCCAGCGTGGTCATCTTCCATCTCCAGAACAAGGCCATTCTTGTTCTCGGTGATTGGTGCAACCTCAGTCGCACCCTCATAGGGGCGCCCTGCGCCATCAGTCTTCTTGGCGGCCTTGTTGTCCTGGGTCTTGCCAGAGCTATCCGGGCTCGCCTTACCCCGGTACTTGTTGTTGGTCAGCGCCGCGTAGACCTTACCGGTCTTCGGGGACGGCTCGATATCCTCCGGGCGATCCATGCGAGTCGCACCGACCTTGTCACCGGCGATGCGAGTGTAAATGCAGACCTCTTCGGCGGTCATGCCATCAACGTAGGACTCGTGCTTGCCGTCTGCCTTGGCGGTCATCAGCGGAAGCCACTCAATGTCACCGTCGAAACGGCCGTCCTTCGGCAGCTCACCGGAGCCGTCAATCTCGGACTCGGAATTACCGTTGAACTTACCGACGTAGAGCGTGCCCTCGGACAGAATGCCCATGTTGTGCTTGAGGTCGCCTTCCTTAACCTTGCGGGAAGAGACGAACTTGTAGATGTACTCGAAACGCTCGTCGTCGCCGGAGTAGCACACAACCGTGCCGTCATCGGTGACGTAAATCTGACCGGCTTCATGCTTGAAACGGCCCAGTGCGGTGTGCTTGACCGGGGTGGAGTTCGGGTCAGATGGGTCAATCTCTACCAGCCAGAAGAAGCGGTTCGGCTCATTCGGCTCCTTGGAGACATCGAAGCGGTCGTAGTACTTCTCCCACGCGCGGTCGGACAGCTCTTCATTCTTAACCGAGTAGCGCTTGAGCTTCTTAACTGTGTCCTCGTCCTTGAGCTTGCCAACGTTGCCGAAGTACTGGTCAACGTTTTCCTCACCGGACAGGTAGGTACCCCACGGAGTGACACCGCCGGAGCAGTTGTTCAAAGTTCCCTCGATCTTCATACCGGTCGGGTCAGCCTTTGTCTTCAGCAGATCGTGACCGGCAGCCGGGCCGTCAACGGTGAACTCGGTGAAGCCGGTGATACGACGGTTACGCTTATCGCTCAGGATTGGCTTCAGGAATCCCTTCTCATCCTCTTCCACAGCGAGGACGGTCTGGCCGTGAGCAGCCAGTCCGATGTCAACCTGCTCCTTGGTGGCATCTTCCTTCTTGTAAGCACGGAACATCATCGGCTCGGTGGTGTACTCGTGCGAGCAGACATACAGCAGTGTGCCGTCTTCAGCCTTAATCAGGCCAGCAAAGTCATTGTTGAAGCCGAACTGCTTCATCTGGTTTTCCGGAGTCTGCTTGTCAAAGTCGAACTCCGGGCCACCTTCGTGGATTGGGTCGCCCCAGCGAATCAGAACATTCTGCTCGTAGCCGTCCGGGATAACGACTGCATCTTCTGTGTTCGGCTTAACGGCGTCGAAACGCATACCCTCCGGCGATTCGCCCTTGCTACCGTCACCGGCAGCAGTGGTACCGGAGGCGTCGGAGCCGCCTGCGGCGCTGCCCGAATCATCAGAGGAGCAAGCGGCCAGCACGGCGCCACCGCCGACCGCAAGAGCACTAGCACCAGTGACCTTCAGTGCAGCACGACGGGAGAATGCGCGCTGGGAGAATGCCTGCTTCGCAACATCACCGAAGTACTGGTTGTCAGAGAACTCATTCGGAGCATCGTCAGCACAAGCATTACCACACTTGTAAGTGCAGGTCAGGGAGCTGCGAGAGGTAGCAAAAGGATTTGTCAGCAGATTCTTGCCAATACGAACCACGGGGGAGACCGCCTTTGTATAGCTTCGACTAGATGAGGAAATGGAAAACTAAAACTTTTAGATCCTCTAAGAAGCTAAGGACGTTGCGTTACCTTTCGGTTTCTAAAAACCAACTCGCCAATGAGCTTTAGCTGACGGTCTAATGGCTTACGATTTAACGCAAAGTAAACACCCTGGTGTCGTGGTTTTCCGGCTCGGCCTTTCCCTCCGCCCACGCAGTCGAGACCCAGCTCTGCGGGCTGCGTGGACTAGCCCTGGTTCTCCGGGCTGCGCGGATTCTTCAAATCAGACTCCTCCGGAACATCCGCCGGGTCATTGCCACTTTCCAGAATCTTGTTGTCTTCATCGACGAAGATGACATTCGGCTTGTAAGTACGCGCCTCAGCGTCATCCATCATGCCGTAGCCGATGATAATAACCAGGTCACCCGGCGAAATCAGACGAGCGGCGGCACCATTGATGGAAATGATGCCCGAGCCGCGCTCTCCGGTAATGCAGTAAGTGGTAAGTCGGTTGCCATTATTGATATCGACAATGTCGACGGCCTCGCCTTCAAGCAGGTCGGCCGCTTCCATCAAATCAGCGTCAATCGTGCACGATCCAACGTAGTGAAGATCAGCCTGAGTCACCGTGGCACGGTGAATCTTGGACTTCAACATAGTGCGAAACATGAAAAAGGTAGGTCCCTTCCTGGATTCGTCCCCTGGATGCTTGCCTACCGCGGCACCCCTTAGCGTGGCAGGTTGTTAGTCGGCACACTATAATACGACAACTTCCCAGCCACGAAAAACTACTTCGAAAAGCCGTCCTACTCGCTGTCCTGCTCAACGCCAAAGCCGGCGTTCTTCAGGTTTTCTTTGCTGGACTCATCTTTCAGGCGGGCATCTCGAGCAGCGCGGACCTTTTCCTGCAGCTCAGCCAACTCAGCGGCCTCTTGCTCAGTCAGCTCGCCGTCCAGCCCCGCAGCCGACAGGGCCGCTGACGCAATTTCGGCGTCCTTCTGCCCGAGCTGACCGAAACCGGTAGCCGAATCTGGGCGCGGCGCACCCAGAATCAAGCCAACATTATCAATGAGACGAGTAGTGCCGACCTTCGCAGCAACCAGCAGGCGAGCTTCAGTCTCCTGACCGTCGCCTCGCAACACCTCGTCGGAAAGCGGGGCGAGCGCAGCGTCGCGCAACTCCAAGTAATCCAACTCGACCTCAGGCTGGCTGGCGAGCACACCACGCGCGGTTTCCAGCACAGCATCCGCACCACGGTCGGCGACAAAAGCACCGGCAGTCAGCGCAGCGGACAGGGTTACTGCTAGATTGCGCTGCTCCTCGGAGAGGTAGCGGTTGCGGGAGCTCATAGCCAACCCGTCGGCCTCGCGAATCACTGGCACACCGTGCAGCTGCACCGGCATATTCAGGTCAGTGACCATCTGCTGCATCAGGCACAGCTGCTGGTAGTCCTTCTCACCAAAAACGGCGTCAGTGCAGTTGGTGATGTTGAAAAGCTTGTTAACCACTGTCAACGCACCGGCAAAGTGCCCCGGGCGAGTAGCGCCCTCAAGCTCAGTAGCCAGCGGCCCCGGCTGCACGGTCGTGCGGAAACCGTTGGGGTACATCTCCTTCGCGTTCGGTGCAAAGACCAGCTCAGCACCGACAGCGCGGAGCTTCTCCACGTCTTCATCCAGAGTCCGCGGGTAGGCATCAAAGTCCTCCCCCTCACCGAACTGCAGCGGATTGACGAAAATCGACACCACCACAACAGCGCGCGGCAGTGTCTTCGCGGCCTGTACTAGTTCAAGGTGCCCCTGGTGTAGCGCACCCATCGTAGGTACGAGCACCACCGGCCGCCCGGTCTTCCGCAACGCACGGGTGACCTGCGCGATTCCCGCAATAGTCCTGTGAACAGTTGTCTCTCCGGCGGTATACCCCGTCATGTTTCCTCCGCGTTCAGATCTACCGGACCAAACTTTTCGTCCGACGGCAATACCTTACGCCACATCCCGGATGACCAGAACAACCAGTCCGCTCAGCTCATCGGCGTAGGTACCGCAAAACCTCGTTGGCACCGCGCAACTCGGCGATACGCTCGGCAAGAGCCAGGTAGGCGGTTCCCATTTCCGGCGCCACCGCTTCAATTTCACGTTCGTGCTTGACGACGGTTCCAAGGTCGTCCCGCGTCACCGGGCCAGTCAGCCCCCGGGAACCCCACCTCAAGGCATTGTCCAATGAAGCTTCCAGTAATGGTCGGAGCAGCTCGGCAGCCTGGCCTCGACGCAGCTCAGCTAGGTCGGTGTCTTCGGCTGCCGCATCTTCGCCGATAGTGGTTGCCAGCATTTCTACTGCATCGACCACAACTGCACCCAGGCCGTTTGAGCCGTGGGCCATAGCCGCGTGATAGAGGCCGCGGTGACGTTCGTTAATGAACACCGGACGACCACCGAGTTCACCAATGAGCAATTCACTGACTGTTTTCGCAAGCTCATCCCCGACCGTGATGCCCCATGGGCAACCGGTCAGGAGCTCGGAGTCGTCGTCAAGCCCTGCGAACGTCATTGCGGGATGGGCTGCGATGGTCAGCGCGCCGGTGAGCGCGACCGGATCGAGCACCGCACGCCCGAGGGAACCAGAAGTATGCATGACGATGCGTCCGGGGCCGACGTAGCGGGCGACTTCCTCGGCGACCTCGGCGATGGCGCGGTCTGGCACAGCGATGACGATGAGCTCGCAGGTGGAAGCTGTGTCGGCAATGCTACTGACCTGTGCGTTCGGGAGACGTAGATGCGCTCGTGTGACAGATTCTGGTGAGCGCGCGACCACGTGAGTGACACGATGCCCGCAGCGCTCTAACGCCTGGCCGAGCGCGACCCCGACTTTTCCGGCAGAAATAATCCCCACCGTCAACCGCGGAGCTGTTGTCCGATGGGGATGGGAATCATGCTGGCGTTGCGTCATGACTGACTAGGTTAGACCAAACCAGCTATGTGCGGTGAGTAGGTCGCGCACACTCAGTAAGCGACTAGGCCTCTTCGTCCTCGCGCTACTCCCTCTTCTTGCGCATCTGCGCCATCAGCTCGGCAACCGTCAGGCTGCCCTTGTTGTCCTCAGCACGGCGCCGACCGTGGCTTGCAGGCTCCTGCGCAGGCTCTTGCCGCGTTTTTTGAGCTGGCTCTTCTGCGAGGCCCTCATCGCGAATGGCCTGCAGCTGGCGAGTCGGAGAGTCCGAGGCGTCGTCCGATTCCGGTGCAGCGAATGGGTGGCGTGCACCGTGTGCCTCGTGAGCGCCACCCTGAGAATCATCCTCTGCGGCATCCTCGGCCGGGGTTTCCTGCCAGTTGATGGCGCGGAAAGAGTTAGTGGAGAACTTCTCCTTGGAAACGGTTTCGTCATCCTTGGAATCGGCGACTTCATGGACGTCAACCGGCTGGCCAGACGGCGAGAATGTACGGCGCATGTCGGTGGCCTCGGCATCTTCAACCGGCGAAGCGGAGGAAGTGGAGCCAGTGCCGCCGTGCTGGGTATGAGCGCCGACAGTGCCGTTAGCGGTCATCTCAGCGCGGTGGGAAGTCGCGCGTGGTGTCGGCCGGTCGTGGCCGGTTGGATTCTTCATCGGCGAGGCCTGCTGTGGCGAGTCGAGCTCACGCAGACGCTCGGCCTGGGCGCGAAGAGCAACTTGCTCGTCGTCGAAATCCTCCCCCATGAACTCAGCAAGCTGGGCACGCAGTGCAAAGACCTCAGCGCGTAGCGCCGCAATGTTGTCATCATTGTTGCCCTCAAGCGAGTCTAGGTAGTTCTGCTCGAGAATCAGTTCCTGCTCACGGTGAGTGGCCAGCTCGCGGTCAAGCTCTACCTTGTGCAGCTCCTCGATAGTCTCCAACCGCTTGCGCTCCAGCGCAATGGTCTTGCGGTATCGAGTCACCAGCACAGCCCCGATAACTGCCGACCACAACGCCAGCAGCACGGCAACCTTCATCCAGCCGGCAGAGCTGGCAAAGAGCATGACGATACTGGCAATCACTGCGAGCACCAGCAGCACAACCATGAGAATGACGGCGGTTTTCTCCGTCATACCATCGGAAGAACTAAATTTCGTCACATCATTGCTCTGCTCATCTGCATATGCCGCATCAGCCCCGGAGTTAGCCCCAGCGGAGTAGCTTTCGAAAGCTGAAGAAGGCGACGGAGACTCAGCCATATCCGACGAAGTAGCTGCCGCGTCGCTCTGAAAATATGCGGCATCACCCGAGCGCTTCGGGTCATTACCGGCGTTGGAGAGGTCAGTCATAACTCCCACCCTACCGAGTTAGTTCCCATTTCCCCGCTAGGAGGCGAAGAATTTTCGCCATCAGTTGGCAATTGGCAAACTTTTTCCAGCCACAGCCCCGCCGCAGCGAGCAAAATGCCGGATACTGTGCCGACAATCATGATCGGTCCGTCGGCCTGTGCGGCCGCAAGTTCCGTCCACTTCGGCAAGGCCCACAGCACGCCACCGGCGTACAGTCCTCCGAGAATCGCACCCAACCACGCGGATGCCGTACCGACCACCAACCATCGCGACAACGTTAACGGCTGCACCTGGCTGCGATCCTGCCCGACCTTCGCCTCTTTCAGTACCGACTTAATCCACCGCGCTGCTGCCACACAGACGGCTGTGAGCAACCAGGGAAACCCCAGGTCCCACCAACTTCGCGGCCCGAGCGCACCGAAAAACTGTGCCAGGATCATCCATGACGCCAGCGCGAGAACCAGCGCAGATGCTGCCAACGTAATCGGTGAGGTCGGTTTCATCTCTAGGCCCCTTCTCCATCCGCGCTGTCTGCTAGGCGCACCGCGTTTACGTCTTCAGGTGCCAGCTTATCGACGAGTTCCGCGACCCGGACTCCCTCCAATTCGGCATCCGGGTCGGCATCGAGCCATGGCACCAGCACAAAAGCACGCTCGGTTGCCCACGGATGCGGCAGGGTCAGAGTCGAATCGTCAGAAATAATCTCCTCGCCGGATTCCTTGTCGATGACCTGCACAATGTCCACGTCGAGCGCCCGCGGCCCCCAGTGAATTTCACGCACTCGACCAGCGTCATTTTCCAGTTTCCAACCAGCTTCCAGTAGCTCCATTGGTGTTCGGGACGTATCGACAATGAGCACGGCGTTGAGGAAGTCACCCTGCTCTACCCCACCCCAAGGCGGGGTGGCATAAATTTTTGAGGCTGCGACCAATTCATCGGCGAAGAAGGCCTGCACACCTGTTAGGTTTTCTCGCGCGCGATCCATGTTCGCGCCGATAGAAAGAACTGCGCGAATCATGCCAACCGCTTCTTCCGCGAACGGCGGGCTGTCACCGCAGCGTCATCGAAGTCGAGCGGAATGGGCGCATGTGGCTTGTGAATGGTCACTTCCACCGCATGTAACAGCGGGGACAATCCGCGTTCGGCGCGGGCATCGTCGTCGGCAAGCACTGCTTCGGCAATCTCGGTCGCGACTGTTTCAATGAGGTTGCGAGGGGTGCCGGTTAAAATTCCATGCGCTGTGGCTGCAATGTCGGCGTAGTTGACCGTGTTGTCCAGCTCATCGCTGGCAGCGGCACCGGAGAAATCCAGCCACAGGGTGACATCACAGATGAAGTCCTGACCATCGCGGCGCTCGAAGTCGAGACAACCGTGGTAGCCGTGGGCTTTCAGACCTTTGAGTTCAATGCGATCAGCCACTGTGTTTACGCGTCTCCTTCCAGAGTCGACTCGGCTGGCGATTCCGCAGCCGACTCGTCGTGCTGCGCCGCGCGGTTAGACCCACCTTCCGGATAGTCGCCGACCGCTGTGTAACCGGTCAGTGAACGTCCAAGGTTCCATGCCTGCGCCACACGCACTGCGTCGAGGTTGTCGGCCACATTGTGAACTCGAACCGCCCATGCGCCCGCCGCTGCGGACAGCGCGGAAATTGCGGTAGTCGCGGCATCAGCCTGCTTTGGTGCGCGTGCCTCACTGCCAACGGCGGCGACGAAACGCTTGCGGGAAGCACCGACCAACACGGGGAAACCGAGGTCAATAAGCTCCGGCAGGTTGTGGAGGAGCGCCCAATTGTCATCGGCGTTTTTGGCAAAGCCCAGGCCTGGGTCGAGGACAATATTTTCCTCGACGATTCCGGCGCCCATGGCACCGTCGACAAGCTGAAGCAGGTGCTCACGGACATCGGCGACAATGCCGTCCGGGTGAGTTTCGGCGCGTCCAGAAGCGGAGCCGAAGCGATCGGTCTTCCAGTGCATCAGACAGATGGGCACATCGGCATCGGCGCAGACTGCGTACATGTTGGGGTCTGCGAGACCGCCAGAGACATCGTTGATGAATACCGCACCCTCGGCGATTGCTGCCTCTGCGACACTTGCGCGCATTGTATCGACGCTGATCAGGTGCCCGTCTGCCGCGAGCTCGCGGACCACCGGCACGACCCGGGCAATTTCCTCATCCTCGGAAACGCGGTGTGCGCCAGGGCGAGTGGACTCGCCACCGATGTCGAGAATGTGCGCGCCTTCAGCGAGCAGCTCGTGCGCATGGGCAATCGCCGCGTCGAAGGTCTTGTACAGGCCGCCATCGGAAAAGCTGTCCTCGGTGACGTTGACAATGCCCATCACCTTGCAGAGCTGATTTCCGACACCCATCTCCGCCTGCTGTCCTGCCTGCGCTTGCAAGGGGGATTCAGTCACCTCGTTGCCCAGCCTTTCCAATCGACCATTTAACTGTTGCGTTAGCTCTTGCGGATCAGCGCCATTGCCTCTGCGCGCGAACGGGCATCCGCCTTGAAGCCACCGCGAACGGCTGATGTCACCGTGCGTGCGCCCGGCTTGCGGATACCGCGCATGGCCATGCAGAGATGCTCCGCTTCAATAACGACAATCGCCGAGGTCGGATCCAGCCGCTCCACCAAGGCATCCGCAACCTGACTGGTCAGCCGCTCCTGCACCTGCGGGCGCTTCGCATAACCATCGACCAGACGAGCGAGCTTGGACAGGCCCGTCACACGACCGTCCTTGCCCGGAATGTAACCAATGTGGGCAACGCCAAAGAACGGCACCAAGTGATGCTCACAGGTGGAGTAAATCGGGATGTCCTTGACCAAAACGAGTTCCTGGTGATCCTCGTTGAAGGTCTTCGCCAACACCTCAGACGGATCTTCAAACAGGCCCGCGAAAACCTCACGGTAGGCTCGCGCCACTCGCGCCGGTGTCTCCTTCAGGCCTTCCCTGTCGGGATCCTCACCGACGGCAATCAACAGTTCACGAACCGCAGCCTCGGCTCGCTCCTGATCGAATTCGCGCTCCATGATGTGTACTTATCGCTCCTCGTTGGTGTCCGGCTTGTTCTGCCATGCGCTGTTGTCTTCGTTTCGCTTGACGACGCCGTCCTTATCCGAATCGTGCATCTGTGCACCCTTGTCATCGGAGTTGTCGGCGTTCTTCGCGTTTTCCGAACGCTCAGTGTATTCCGGCTGCTCGTTATCCGGCAGGCGGAATCCGCGCAGCTCCTGCTGCTGTCCCGCCGACGGCATCACCGTAGTCGGGGTGGCATCGCTGCCAGAGTTGTCCTGGCGGTGACGTCCGCCCTGCCTGTCCCACGGCATCTTCGGAGGGGCAGGGATATTCGCGGGGCCGTTGCCACCGTTGCTACGAGTACCGGTTGCCTTCGAGCCGAAGTCCGGGGAGCCTGCCGGGTAGTTAGCAGTGCCTGGGTGCTGGCCACGCGCGTTGCCCTGGCCATCCTGCGAACCCGGCTGGCTCTGCCCCTCCGGGTGAGGAGCCGGCGCCGGTGCCGGCGCGGCAGCCGGTGCGGGAGCCGAACCGTGCGTGCTGCCGGTATCCTTCGGCGGCCAACCTGGAGCGGTCCAACCAGCCGGCGGTGGGGTGCCACCGTAGACCGGAACATTCGGTCGGTCCTGCTGGGCGCCCGGCAGACCCGGGGCACTAGCATTACCGGCACCAGTGGAGCCTGCCGGCCCCTGACCATTGCCGTTGTTGCCCGCGTCCTGGTTCTCCGGTTCGCGGCGACGCACCGGCGCGAAGATGTTGACACGCTTCGGCGGTTCCTCGCCGCGCTCGATTGCCAACTCCACCGGTGTCTTCACCGGCTCGCGGCCATCGGCCGGGTGTTTGGTGTCGCTATCGAAGAAGTTCAGACGCTCACGCGGAACGACATCGGTGAAGATAACTTCCAGATCCGGACGACGCAGGGTCTCCTTCTCCAGCAGCTTTTCAGCCAGCACGTCGAGAGTGTCACGGTTTTCCTTCAAGATGGTGTAGGCCTCGTCATGAGCCTTATTGATCAGTAAACGAACCTGCTGATCAATAGTTGCTGCCACCGCCGGGGAGTAGTCCAGAGAGCCGCTGCCACCGCGGCCGACGAACGGATCGCCCTGCTCCTCCCCGTACTTCACCGGGCCGAGCTCCGGTGACATGCCGTACTCGGTCACCATGGCGCGAGCAATCTTGGTGGCCTGCTCAATATCGGCAGAAGCACCGGTAGTCGGCAGTCCGAAGACCAGCTCCTCGGCAGCGCGACCACCCATGGCGAAGACCAGACGAGCAAAAAGCTCTGGCAGGTTATACATGCCCTTGTCGTCCTCGGGGACGGTCAGCGCATGGCCACCAGTGCGACCGCGAGCCAAGATGGTGACCTTGTAAACACGCTCGATGTCCTTCAGCGCCCACGCAGCCAGGGTGTGGCCACCCTCGTGGTAGGCGGTGACCTTCTTCTCCTGCTCGGAGATTACCTTGGAGGTACGGCGCGGACCACCGATAACTCGGTCGACTGCCTCTTCCAGCGCATCCGCAGTAATGATATTGCCGTTGACGCGAGCGGTCAGCAGCGCAGCTTCATTCAGCACGTTCTGCAGATCAGCACCGCTCATACCGGCGGTGCGCTTGGCCAGCGACGTCAGATCCGCATCCGGCCCCAGCGGCTTGTTCCGGGCGTGGACCTTCAGAATTGCCTCGCGGCCCTTCAGGTCTGGTGCACCCACCGGAATCTGTCGGTCAAAACGGCCCGGGCGCAGCAGCGCCGGGTCGAGAATATCCGGACGGTTGGTCGCAGCCATGATGATCACACCTTGACGATCACCAAAACCATCCATTTCAACCAGCAGCTGGTTCAGGGTTTGCTCACGCTCATCATGGCCGCCGCCCATACCGGCACCACGCTGGCGACCGACGGCGTCAATCTCGTCGATGAAGATGATGCACGGGCTGTTTTCCTTGGCCTGATTAAACAGGTCACGGACACGAGAGGCACCGACACCGACGAACATTTCGACGAAGTCCGAACCCGAGATGGTGTAGAAAGGCACTCCTGCTTCACCAGCGACGGCGCGGGCCAGCAAGGTCTTACCGGTACCGGGAGGACCGTAGAGCAGAACACCACGCGGAATCTTCGCGCCGAGCTCCTCGTAGCGAGCTGGGTGCTGCAGGAAATCCCTAATCTCGTCGAGCTCCTGGACGGCCTCATCGGCACCAGCAACGTCCTCGAACGTATTGGTCGGGGTCTCCTTGTTCAGCAGCTTGGCGCGGTTGCCACCAAAGCCGAACATGCCGTTCTTGCCGCCTTGCATGCGGCTGAAGAAGTACATGATGACGAAGAAGAAGATCACCATCGGCAGCAGGAAGCCCAAGGTGGACATCAGGAAGGAATCCTGCGTGACCTTGGTATTGAACTTCTCCATGCCCTTGGCGGCAGCGACCTTGTCAAAGACCTGGTCGGTCGCACGCGCTGGGTACTTGGTCATCACCTTCGTGACGTCCTCAGTACCCTCGACCTCCACGCCCTTCTTCAGGGTGAGGCGAATTCGCTGTTCGCGATCGTCAATCTGAGCTTCCGTGACATTGCTCTTATCCAATTGGGTCAGGGCAACGGACGTATCCACCTCGCGGTATTCCCGGGAATCATCCGCCAGCTGGGTAATAGCAAAGAGGATAATCAGGATGATGCCGGCAACGGTGGCAAACCGGAACACCTTTTTCTTGTCCATACAGTGGGTTCGCTTTTCGCTCTCTACATCTATTAGTTGCTTTTATTAATTGTACGCATCAACGAGTTCTTCTCGAAGACGCATCAATGACACAACGTGGGGCCAGGGCTCATGGCACCTGACCCCACAGTAGGCATAACGCATCGCAACCGAAAAAAGTTTCCAACTCCTACTTTTCATAGCTAGAACACAGCTAGAAATGCGGGAGGTACGCGCGCAATGCCCGTCGTAAAGCATCGGCACTGTGCAGTAAGTGCCGAAGATTGACCTAGTTCTGATAAACGCGCGGGTGAAGCGTGCCGACGTACGGCAGGTCGCGGTAGCGCTCGGCGTAATCCAGGCCGTAACCGATGACGAACTCGTTCGGAATGTCGAAGCCAACATCCGCAACGTCCAGTTTGGTGCGCACAGCCTCCGGCTTACGCAGCAGCGTAATGACCTCCAGGGAGCGCGGATTACGGTTGCGCAGGTTCTTAATCAACCAGGACAGGGTCAGACCGGAGTCAATGATGTCCTCAACGATTACGACATCGCGTCCCTCAATATCGCGATCCAGGTCCTTCAAAATACGCACCACGCCTGACGACGAGCTGGAGTTTCCGTAACTGGAAACCGCCATAAACTCCATCTGGCTGGGAATGCTGAGCTGACGGGCGAAGTCAGTCAGGAAGAACACCGCGCCCTTGAGCACTGCGACCAGAATCAGATCGCTGTCGGCATCCTTGTACTTCTCATTCACACGATGCGCCATCTCGGCAATGCGAGCATGCAGCTCCTCTTCGCCAATGAGAACTGCCTCTACCTCATCGCCGTAGGGGTTTGCGGGGACGTTGAAATCCTTCACATCATGCATCGCATTTCCTTTCCGCACTTCTATGGCGGGGTGTCGATGGAGCGTAACTGCCCCAGTGCAAGTTCAGGGTTATGGCAACCGATAGTTCTCGGCCGCCGGAAGTTGGATTGCGGCACCCTTCTTAAGGCACCGCGGGACGATTCATTACCAATTGTAGAGTGCCATCTTTTCGCTCAACGACCAACCTGGCATTTCTGTCAGCACCATCGCGCCCGCGGGTCACCGGCACTTCCCCCTGGCCGTGATAGCGGTGCACGAGCGCCATAACCATGTCGATCTGTTTACTACTGGGCTCCGCACCCGCCTGCCTCAACCAACGAGCGAGGACGCGCACCGCGATGGCGTCGTCAAGCTCAGCGACCCCTCGCACAGACAGGCTCCCGCTTGCCGACGCCACTTCCTCCCCCAGCAGCGCATCCAGAGCCGACTCGGCGTGAGCGTCCAAAAAGTCATTGTCGACTGCTGCAATCCCCGCAGTCTTAGCGAGATTTTCCGCAACTCCCGGACCCAGCTCCTGCTCCAGCAGCGGCAAAATCGTCTTTCGAACCCGGACGCGGGCGTAATGGTCGTCCTGGTTGTGAGGGTCGTGCCAGACCTTTAAGCCCAGCTCTTCACAGCAGCGCTGAGTGTCGGTGCGTCGCACACCGAGCAGCGGACGCAGAATCCGAGTCCCGTCCGACCACGTGAGATTGTCTCGGATAGCGGACAGCGCCTGCGGGCCGCCCCCTCTGGCCAGCCGCAGCAAAACTGTTTCCGCCTGGTCGTCCAACGTGTGGGCGAGCATCAGCGCCGCACCTCGAGATTGGGCGATCTGCCGTAGGACTCGGTGTCGAGCCAAACGCGCCTCGTATTCGGGACCGCGGTCGGAATCGTTATTGATATCGACCGCGATAACCTCGGCCGTAGCCCCCATCCCCCGAGCTATGTGGGCGGCGCGCTCAGCGACTTCTGCAGAGCCCTGCTGAAGCTGATGATCAACGACGACGGCGTGAACGTTGCGGCCGGCCAGTGCCCCCTTGGGCCCGAAAGCTTCCGCACAGGCCCCGGCGGTCAGGGCGAGCGAATCCGCACCGCCGGAAAGCCCAATGACGATACCGCTGCCCAACTCCTGCCCCACCTGCTGCACTATCGCGCGGACAGCTTGCCGAATGATGAGGAAATGAGGGCTGCGGTCCGGCCAAAAAGGTCTAGCCAATGCGCCCACCACTTGCGATGGTTTCCATCGCGGTAAGCAGAATTCGCTCCTGAGTCGGGCGCGCGATCAGCTGCACCGGCAATCCAGAAGTCGGCTCCACAACGATGCCGGCCGGGAATCCCAGGTAATTCCACGTCGAAACGTAAGGGGTGAAGCGCAGATTGGACAACAGGTTCACAATCCAGGGCATGCGATGCCATGCGCGGATCCGCGGTGGATTCTTGGCCAGAGCCGGAGTAATCAAGATGGTGTCACCCGACAGCTCACGCTCGATGCGGGCGCCATCGCGTGCCACTTGGCGGCCATTGATTGTGAAACGCAGCAACCGCCCAATGCCAGCGTGGACTCGGTTGCGCCACTCTAGGTGATCCGGGCACGGCTCGTCACGAAGCTGATCTGCCACCCCCGCAGTCCAGCGCGCGAGCATCGGCAGCGGGTTCAGCGGGTACGGCATGTTCTTTTCCGTGACGGCAAAGCCCTTGTCCGCGAATACTCTCGCCGCCTGTTGTGCCGCATCGACGTACTCCGGTGCAGCCTTTAACCCGAATACGGGCGCAGTGGTGTCCACGCTGACCGCGAAGTTTTCAGGTAGGGTCTTCGCCGGATCCTCCGCATCCACCATGCCATTTGTGAGGATTTTGGTAATCAGGCGCAAGTCCTCGTTGTTGACTGTGAGCACCCCTTGGACAGACATTCCGTACCAGTCATTGCCGCCCACGCGCCCCGGCATTGTTCCCGGGGTCGCCTTCAGGGTCGAAAGCCCGCAGCACGCTGCAGGGATACGCAGTGACCCCATGCCGTCGTTGCCCTGCGCAAACGGAACCATCCCAGCGGCGACAGCCGCTGCGGATCCGCCGGAGGACCCACCCGGAGTGTGTCCCGGCAGAATCGGATTGTCGACGGCCAGCCCCGGCAGCGTCGTCGTCCCCCACGTACAGAACTGCGGATTCACCGTAGTTCCCACCGCGATTGCGCCGGCGCTAGTCAACTGCTGGACAAACGGGTTCTCTAGAGCGGTGTTTTCCTTCAGCGCGAATGGCACACCTGCGAGCGGCAACTCCGAGAGGTTCTCGCTTTGCTCGAGTTCCCGCGCAGCCTGCAGAGCCCTATCCGCCCACACTTCACGGAAGGCATGAATCCCTCCATCCAGTCTGACGATAGCGTCGAGACTGCGCTGCACGCTGTCCACCGGGCTTAGCTTTCCCTCGCGAACCTGTGCGGCAATCTCGTGAACGGTTGGCAAGTTCCTAATCGCGGAAGTGTGAGAGGCCATTGCGGATTCATCTCCTCAAACTATTTTCAGTGGCAAATGAATCTCAGTTTAGATATCCGCCAGGGCGCTCGCTGCCTTATCGGCCGCAGCTCTCGCCGGCAACAGGCTCGCTTCGTTGGAAATCAGTGCGAAAGTCAGCACCTGCCCCGACTTTGACACCACATACCCCGCCAACGCCGAAGCTTTATTCAGTGTGCCCGTCTTCGCACGGACGATGCCCGCCCCGGACTGGCTGGCAAAGCGCGTCGACAAAGTGCCGGACACCGCCGCCACCGGCAGGCTATCCAACAGTGGGCGCAAAGACGTGCTTTCCGACGACTCCTGCGGCTCCGCCAGTCCCCCTTGCTCGGCCGACTCCACCGGCCCCGCAGCCGAATTGAGCACCTCGGAGAGATGCTGCGGAGAAATACGGTTATCCGTACTCAGGCCGCTGGAGTCCGACAGCACCGCGCCATTGAGAGGAAAACCGTGCTCCGCGAGAGTGTCATGTACTGCACGTGCGGCCCCCTCAAAGGTCGGTGGAAGGCCGCGAGAGATAGCCACCTCGCGGGCAATGGACTCGGCTAGCACGTTGTCGCTGTAGTTCATCATCTCGTGCACACGGGTAACCAGCGGAGCCGACTGCACGAGCGCAACTGGGTCTGGATCCAGAGGTAGCGACTGACCATCCTTGGCCGCATCCCTCAGGCTGCCTCCGTTTTCCGCACCAAGCGCCTTGGTCAGTGCATCGGCGGCATCCGCAGCTGGCGTGGCGCTGCGCTGCGATTCCTCATTCGTCGGATCAATACGACCAGCATCCATCATCACCGACTCCACCGGTGCGATGTAACCGTCCTCCAGCCCCGCACGCTCCCAGGTCTCGTGGAAGCTCTCGGTGAATAGAGAGTTGTCGAGATAAACCTTGCCGACCCCCTCAGGAATGACCACGGAAATCTTTTTCGCCAACTCAGCGATTGAAGCCGAGTCCTGGAAGAACCCTTCCCCGTCCTCGCTTAAGGTGGGGTCGCCTCCGCCGTGCAAAACGATGTCATTAGTCCCCGTGATCCGTGAGACGCGGGTGGAGACTCGATGATCTTCACCTAAGTCCAACAGTGCGGCAGACGCGGTGAGAATCTTCATGCTGGACGCCGGCATGGCCACCGCAGTGTCATTGACCCCCCACAGTTTCTGGCCGGTCGTAGCATCGCTGACAATTCCATGCAGCTCACCGAAAGCTGGATCAGCCGCAGCAGCGTCCATGATGGCGCTGACTTTTTGGGTCAGAGTGCCGTCGTCAAGCGAAGACTGCGCAGCCGTCACAGGAGCGGAAACATGACTGACGGCGGGCGGCGCATCGACCACAATCTGACGATTGTTATTGACGACAACCGCTACGCCGCTGCCCGCTGCGATAACGAGAACACCGGCGATGGCACCGCCGATTTTCAGTCCACGCGACTTCTTGGATTTGCCGGATTTTACGGAACTGGGCGATTTTTGCGTGCCCTTAGCGGCGGTTTTGGAGCTGTCAGAGTCGGTACTACCCACGGTCACAAACACCTTCTTCCTGGAAACAAAACCTCACTTAAGGTGCACAAATAAACGGTTTTGAGCGGGTTTCGCATAAGATAGCCGTCAGAGAAGTGTACACCGATTATAAGGAGTCATCGCCGTGAGCGTTGAGGTCACTATTGAGATCCCGAAGGGTCAGCGCAACAAGTACGAAGTCGACCACGAGACCGGCAAGGTCTACCTCGACCGCTACCTGTTCACCCCAATGGCCTACCCGGCCGACTACGGCTTCATCGATGAAACCCTCGGCGAGGATGGCGACCCGTTGGACGCTCTCGTAATCCTGCCGGAGCCGGTTTTCCCGGGCGTTATTGTCAAGGCTCGTCCGCTCGGCGTTTTCAAGATGACCGACGAGGCCGGCGGCGACGACAAGCTGCTGTGCGTCCTGGATGATGTCCGCTTCGACCACTACCAGGACATCGACGATGTCTCCCAGTTCACCAAGGACGAGATTGAGCACTTCTTCGTCCACTACAAGGATCTGGAGCCGGGCAAGGAAGTTTCCGGTTCGGGCTGGGGTGACAAGGCCGAGGCTGAGCGCATCCTGGCTGAGGCTATCGAGCGCCACAAGTAAGAGCCACAATTAAGAATTGCGCTGACCAACTCCCTTCCTGAGGGTTCACCCCTTTGACGCAGTTCCTGTGATTCAGCGCTACGGCCGTCGGAGTTTTCCTCCGGCGGCCTTTGCGCTTCCGGCGATAAGGCCAGATTGCGTATAGTGCGCACTATGGAAACCGTAAACGTATCTGAAGTACCCGAAGACGCACAGATCATTGATGTCCGCTCACAGATGGAGTGGGATGACGGCCACGCCACCGGCGCCATTCACATCCCCATGGAAGAGATTCCGTCCCGCTACGGCGAGCTGGATCTGGATTCCGACATTTACCTGATGTGCCGCTCCGGTGGACGTGCCGCTCAGGTTTCTTCCTGGTTGGAGAAGAACGGTATCGACACCATCGTCATCACCGGCGGCATGATCGACTGGGAGCACTTCGGCCGCCCGATGGAGAAGGCCAACTAAATCAACTACAACTGCCCTGCCTACCTGCAGGGCAGTTTTTCATTTATTTACCCACCCCAAAGCACCGATCTTCTAACAGTCCGCAGGCAAACAAGGGCATTTTTAGTTGGCCATGTCCCATTATTGATGGTTCCCCAGATTGTCTAGTATGGGAAGTATGTCTGATTCATCCGTACTTTCCTCGGCGGACTTAGCCGACACCAGCGGTGGTGTGGCAGCCGACGTAGGCGCGAAGGTGCCTGCTGTCGACGCACAGAGCGGCACCAAGGCGAAGAAGGCTCGCAAGGGGGCGAAAGCCAAAAACAAGGCCAGTGCTAAGGCCAGAACTAAGTCCAAGTGCAAGCCCGGCTCCGCAAACGAACCCGCCGTCGCACCGGCGGCCCTGCGCAAATCCGCGTCCTGGTGCCTGGCACAGCTCGACGCGGCTGTCCGTACCAGTGTCAACGCGACTCTTGGCCGCACTCAGATTGAGTCGATTTCCATCCGCGGATATTGGGTTCTGGAGGCCATCGCCGATGGCGGCGACATGGCTCAAACCGAGCTGAGCGCACTGCTCGGCATGGACCGCTCTGACATGGTTCGCCTAATCGACTCTCTGGAGTCGGCAAATCTAGTCGAGCGCACCCGAGACTCCAAAGATCGTCGCCGCCAGCTCATCGCGCTGACAGAAACGGGCAACACCACCCGCGCATCTCTGCGACGCTCACTCCGCAGAGCCGAGCGCGCCGCCGTCTCTGAATGTGCACCCGAGGTACGCGCGCTGCTTGCATCGCTTGCCGACGACTCCGCTGCAAGCCACGAAGCTGACACCGGTACTCCGCTTTCTGACAATGCCGGCGCGAAGACCCCTGAGACCGCTACCCCAGAGGCCACGGCCACTGAGACAGACACCAAGGGCATGGCGGAGAATAAGACGCAGGCGACGTCGTCAAGCGATGCCCAGCGTCCAAAACGGAAGAAGTCGAAGAAGAAGAAAAAGCGCAAGAAAAAGAAGAAGGGAGCTTCAAAGTGATCAGCACGGAGCAGAAGTTCCTGCGCGCTACGGAGCAGCCGCTTGAGCGCACGCTTGTTGATATCGTGCGGGCGACTGCGCGGCGCTTCCCTGAGGCTGAGGCCATCGATGACGGCGAGGTTGTCGTCACGTATGCGGAATTGATCAACGAGATTGATTCCACAGCTACGTGGCTCTACGAACAGGGCATCCGTCGCGGCGACCGCATTGGTGTGCGGATGCCGTCGGGAAACCGCGAGCTCTACCTTGCAATTTTGTCCATCATGGCTGCCGGTGCCGCCTACGTTCCGGTAGATGCGGACGACCCCGACGAGCGTGCCGAAATGGTCTTCGGCGAGGCCGGTATCGCCGGTTACTTCGATGCTGAAGGCCTACATTTGGCTGGCTCCACGGCACGTAATCGCCCCCGCCCGCTGGACTCCGACGCCGACTCCGACGAGGAAGAGACGGAACCGACGCCGCCGAGCGCACGCGAGATCATCTCGCAGGAGCCCACTCCTGACGACGACTGCTGGATTATTTTCACCTCTGGCTCCACCGGCAAGCCCAAGGGCGTGGCGGTCACCCACCGCAGCGCCGCCGCTTTTGTCGATGCGGAGGCCCGATGGTTCTTGGCCAACCACCCGGAAGGACCGCTCGGCCCGGACGACCGCGTTCTCGCCGGCCTGTCCGTCGCCTTCGACGCCTCCTGTGAGGAAATGTGGCTGGCCTGGCGAAATGGTGCTTGCCTGGTGCCGGCACCACGTTCGCTGGTGCGCTCCGGCGTGGACCTGGGCCCATGGCTGATTTCCCGCCACATCACCGCTGTTTCCACGGTTCCGACGCTGGCTGGCCTGTGGCCCGCCGAGGCACTCGACAGCGTGCGCCTGCTCATCGTCGGCGGCGAAGCCTGCCCGCAAGAGCTGGTCGAGCGCCTGTCCACCCCAGAGCGCGAGATGTGGAACACCTACGGCCCCACCGAGGCCACCGTCGTGGCCTCCGGCATCGAGTTGAAGCCCGGTAAGCCCGTAACCATCGGATACCCGCTGGACGGCTGGGACCTCACCGTCATCGACGAGGAGGGCAGCCCCGTCCCACCGGGCACGAAGGGCGAGCTGGTCATCGGCGGTGTGGGACTCGCACGCTACTTGGATCCGGAGAAGGACGCCGAGAAGTACGCGCCGCTGCCAGCCCTGGGCTGGGAGCGCGCGTACCGCACCGGCGACCACGTCATCATGGATGCGGACGGACTGTACTTCGCTGGCCGCGTCGACGATCAGGTGAAAATCGGCGGGCGCCGTATTGAGCTCGGCGAGGTCGAGGCGCACTTGGCTGCCCTCCCCGGCGCTACTCAAGCGACTGTCGTGGTGCAAAAGACCGGCGGCGGCGACTCCGTCCTGGTCGGCTACGTCGGGGCCGGTGGCGACGCCGCAGCCATGGACTACGACAAGTGCATGGACACTCTCCGCGATGCTATGCCAGCCGCGATGGTGCCACGCCTGCACATCATGGATGAGCTGCCGGTTCGTACCTCCGGCAAGGTCGACAAGGCGGCGTTGCCGTGGCCACTGCCCGCGCGTGCGGGTGAGGGCGACGTCGACAAGCTGAGCCCTGTGGAGAAATGGCTGTCCGATATCTGGGCGGACGTGCTGTCCGTACCTGCGCCCGGCGCGGCCTCAGACTTCTTTGCCCTGGGCGGCACGTCCCTGGCGGCGGCGAGCGTCATCGCGCGGATTCGTCAGCGCGCCCCTCAGGTCGCCGTGCGAGATCTCTACGACCACCCGCGCCTGGGCAATCTCGCCGAGGAACTGGTCGCACGCGGTTTCATCAGCGACGACATGCTTGCCGACGCGCCAGACCCCACCGCCCACCTGGAAAAGGTGCCCGAGCCGACGCCTGTCTCCCGCAAGACCCGTTGGGCGCAGGTCGGTCTCATGGTGCCGCTGCAGTGGGCACGTGGTATGCGCTGGGTAACGTGGCTTGCGATTATCAACTGGGTTATCGGCGGGCCGCTGACACTACCAGGCTGGTTGGTGGCCGTACTGGCCGTGTTGTTCCTGACCCCGCTGGGGGTTATGCCCATCAACGCGGCGACGACACGCCTGCTCACGCGCAACATCACCCCGGGCGACTACCCGCGTGGCGGTTCGGTGCATCTGCGCCTATGGGCGGCCGAACGCCTGGCAGAGAGCTCCGGTACTCACTCAGTGGCGGGTGCTCCGTTCGTGCTGTGGTACGCCCGCATGCTGGGTGCCCGCATTGGTAAGGGCGTGAATCTGCACGCGCTGCCGCCGGTAACGGGCCTGGTCAAACTGGATGATTACTGCTCGATCGAGCCGGAGGTGGACCTGTCCGGCTACTGGGTCGATGGTGATGTCGTCCACGTCGGCGAGGTCACTATTGGCAAGCGCGCCCGCATCGGTGCCCGTTCAACGCTGCTGCCCGGCGCGCGTATCGGCAATGACGCTCACATCGAGGCGGGTTCCACCGTCACCGGTGAAAAGAAGGTCAAGGCCGGCGCGCGCTGGTCGGGTTCCCCGGCTCGCAAGGTCGGCCGGTCCAAGCACCGCTTCCCGGAGGAAGTCCCGCCGGCGCGTCGCCACTGGGTGGCTATCTACGGTCTTACCGCTGTGTTACTGACGCTGGTGCCGCTGTCCGCTGCGGTCGCGATGGCTGCTGTCATCGGTTGGGGCACGGGGCTTATCGACGGCACCACCGAGCTAACCACCTCGAATCTCTGGCCAACGCTGGGCAGCGCCGTGCTGTGGGCTATTCCCGCCACCTTCGTCGGTGTTGCAGTGTATGCCCTGCTGACGCTGATTCTCGTGCGCCTGTTCAGCATCGGCCTGAAGCCGGGAGTGTTCCCGGTGCGTTCGCGCGTGGGTTGGCAATCCTGGGCAACAATTCGCCTGATGGATGCTGCTCGTCATGACCTGTTCTTCGTCTACGCCTCCATGCTGACTCCGCTGTGGCTGCGTGCGCTGGGTGCCCGGATTGGCCACGACAGCGAGGTCTCCACCGCGATTGGTATTCCGAAGTTCTTGCACGTCAAGGACGAGTCCTTCTTGGCTGACGACACCATGGTCGGCAGCTACGAACTCGGCGGTGGTTGGCTGCTGGTGGGCGACTCCCGTATCGGCAAGCGCGCCTTCCTGGGCAACTCCGGCATCACGCTTCCGGAACGCAAGCTGGCGAAGAACTCGCTGGTGGCGGTGCTGTCCTCTACGCCGAAGAAGACCAAGTCCGGTTCCAACTGGTGGGGTTCGCCGCCGGAGCGCATGCGCCGTGTGGGCACTGTCTCCAGCGATGAGTCGGCGCAGACCTACCGTCCGACTACGGGGTTGAAGGTCGCCCGCAGCATTGTGGAGACTCTGCGCGTCCTGGCGCCGATGGTCTCTCTCATGCTGGCGACGATCACGCTGTTTAGCCTGCAGGGAATTGGTATGTTCACCGCGGAGCTGGTCACTGCAGGTGGCGTTAGCGCTGCCCTGCTCGGCCTGGTGGTCGCGTGGCTGCTCTCCCCTGCCGTGCTGCTAATCGTTGGTGTGCTGGGGCTGCTCATCACGGCCGTGGCCAAGTGGGTGTGCGTCGGCAAGCACAAGCCCGGTGATCACCCGCTGTGGAGCAAGTTCGTCTGGCTCAATGAGCTGCAGGATGCATTCGTCGAAATGGTCGCCGCGCCGTGGTACCTGAACCCGGCGATGGCCACCGGCGGTATCGCACGCGCGATGCGTCTGCTCGGCGCTAACGTTGGCCACGGCGTGTGGCTGGAGACGTACTGGCTGCCCGAGACTGACCTGGTCACCATCGCGCGGGGTGCCTCTGTCGGCCGTGGTTGTGTCGTTCAGACGCACCTGTTCACCGACCGTGTGATGACGCTCGACACCGTCCACATCGGACACGGCTCCGTACTGGGACCGCACTCAGTCGCACTGCCGGCATCTGTGCTTGACGACGGCTGCCGCGTCGAGCCCGGTTCCCTCGTCATGCGCGGTGACCACGTTCCTGCACACACCTCCTGGCGAGGTAACCCAATTGAGCCGGTAGTGACAAAGAAGAACTAAGGACTGGACAGAGGGCTAAGTGAGCGAAGTTTCTACTTTATATTGAGTAATTCTTCACATTTTGACGGTTGACCATTTACGCTATTTCACATGACTAATTTTCCTAGCAAAAATGGTTTAGACCAACCAATCACACCGCTGCGTTTTCTAGAGCGCAGCGCCCGTGTCCACCCGGACAAAATTGGTTTCGTCGACGGCTCGCGTCGCATTACCTTCGCCGAAATGGCCGCCGATGCGCAGGCTTTTGCGCATGCACTGCTCGACGACGGGCTGAAGAAAAACGATCGGGTCGGCGTTCTGGCGGCCAATAGCTACGAAGCCCTTCTCGCGCAGTTCGCCATTCCGCTGGCCGGTGGCGTGGTAGTCGCAATTAATACCCGCCTGGCCGCCAAGGAAATCGAGTACATCCTCGAGCACTCTGAAATCACTACGCTGCTCGGCGAACAACCACTAATTGACACGGCTCTACCAACAGTCGGCCATCTACTCAAGCAAGTCATCTATATCGCCGACGGCGACGGCAACGAGCCCGAGATTGCTGACACTGCCGCTTACCGGGCTGAAGATATAGCAGCTGCTACTTTTAGCCAGTATTTGGCTGGGGACAGCGTCGTCAAGCGGGAAAAGAATCGCCCGAACCTGCCCTACAGCGTCGACGACGAACACGACCCCATCGCCATCAATTACACCTCCGGTACAACAGGTAAGCCGAAAGGCGTGGTGTACACGCACCGAGGCGCGTACCTCAATGCACTCGGACAGGTGCAAACAATGCACTTCAACCACTACACCGTCTACCTGTGGACGCTGCCAATGTTCCACTGTTCCGGCTGGTGTACCGGCTGGGCGGCGATGTCGACCAGCGCTCGTCAAGTGGCGATTCGCGCTGTTCGTGGTCCCGAAATGTGGCGACTCATCCTCGAGGAAGGGGTCACTGCAATGTGTGGTGCACCAGCTGTACTGACCACACTTGTCGATGATGACAACAAGCGTCGCGTCAGCAACCTGCGCATCATGACCGCGGGCGCGCCACCGAGTCCGACAATTATCACGCGCTGTGAGAATATCGGTGTCGAGATCACGCACGTATACGGCCTCACAGAGTCCTACGGTCCTTTCACGGTTTGTGAATCACAACCTGATTGGAAGGACATGACTGTGCGCCGACGCGCTGTCCTCAAAGCGCGCCAAGGAGTCGCGACCGTTACGAACCAGGATGTTCGCATCATCGAACAAACTGATGCACTCGACGCACCACTGATTGACGTCCCCAGCGACGGCACCACCATCGGCGAAATCATCATGACTGGCAACGGTGTCATGAATGGCTATTTCAAGGATCCCGAAGCCACTGAATACGCTTTTCGTGGCGGCTGGTTTCATACCGGCGACCTCGGTGTCATGCATCCCGACGGCTATATTCAGCTGCTTGACCGCGCGAAGGACGTCATCGTCTCCGGCGGTGAGAACATTTCCACCATTGAGGTCGAGCAGGCTGTGGTCAGCTACCCAGATGTTTCCGACTGCGCTGTCATCGGCGTGCCCGATGACAAGTGGGGCGAACGCCCACGCGCATACGTAGTTCTGCGGCCGGAGGCCCGCTGCCAGGGCACTGCGGAAGAAGCGGCCGAGCACAACAAGAACGTAGCCGAAGTTGTCATTGCACACTGTCGCGCACACATCGCCGGTTATAAGATTCCACGCGATGTAGTTGTCATTGATGAGCTGCCACGCACCTCCACTGGCAAGGTGCGTAAAAATGAACTACGCGACCTAGCCTGGGAGAACGAAAAGACACGCATCAAGGGCTAACAGAGGCCGAAAGTGCTGCCGTTTTCCGAAAACGCGGTACCCACCCCAATGTGATTATGCTCGTAGTCATAAAGGCTATTCATCCCACCTTTTCAAGGAGTGACCTCGATTGACCCAGGCTTCCGACGCTTCCCTACAGGGCGCCAAGATTCCGTTCGATGGCCCGGTCCAGTCAGGCATTGAACAGCCCGGCCAGGCACACCTGCGCCTCGTCGCATTAGACCTGAAGGATGGCATCGACGCAGCGGGTCTGAAGGATTTATTCTCCTCGCTTACCGACGTTGCCCGCCGCCTCACCCAAGGCCAGGACATCGAGGGGTATCTAGAACCGGAAATGGTCGCAGCCACCGCAAACCTGACCATTACCGCCGGTTTCGGTGAGCCCATCTTCGACATCCTGGGCAAACCAGAGCGCAAGCCGGCTGGTCTGCACGATATCCCTGCTTTCCAACATGACATGCTCCGCCCAGAATGGGGCCAGTCGGACTTCGCCCTGCAGTTGTGCGGCGATGACCTCGTCACCGTTACTGCCGCGTCTCGTTTGCTGGAAAAGAAGGCGGCTCCGTGGGCTACCGTGAAATGGTTCCAGAAGGGCTTTTCCTACGCCTGGGGTTCGCAGCCTCACGGCGCTACCCCACGCAACCCGCTGGGTCAGCTCGACGGCACCGTCAACCCGTCCACTCCGGAAGAGTGGGCCGAACAGGTGTGGATCGATTCCAAGGACAAGGCGATTAACAACTCCTGCGTGATGGTTGTTCGCCGTATCGCACTCGACCTGAACAGCTGGGATGAGCTCAGCACCGACGAACGCTCCATCGTTATCGGTCGTGACTTCCACACCGGTGCTCCTCTTTCCGGCGGCGATAACGAGTTCGATGAAGAGGACATGGACGCCATCGATGACAAGGGAGAGTACCTCATCCACCGCCAGTCTCACTTGGCACTGTCCCGTGAGCAAGATGGCCAACCTGACGACGCCCTGCGCCGCCGCGCCTATGCATACGAAGACCAGCCCGGTGAGCCGGCCTTCCCGTTCCAAGGACCGAACGTTGGCCTGGTCTGGGTTGCATTCCAGAAGAACCCGGACAACCAGTTCAGCGCAATCCAGGCTCGCTTGGATCGCGGTGACCTGCTCAATGAGTGGAACCGCCATATCGGCTCTGCAGTGTACTGGATTGCCCCTGGAACCACCCCCGATTCCTACTGGGGCCAGGAGCTGATTGAAGGGTAGAGGCTGCAAGCTGGCGGGCTAAAGCCTGGCGTGCTAAGGCCTGGCGGACTAAAAAGCTTACGGGCTGCAAATGTGAAACTGGCCGAGTTTATGACACTGTCGGGCAAAATTTCTGGCCGTTTTCGTCATAAACTCAGGCACTAACTCGCATCGCCCCGCCGCTGCCAGCCATAACCGAGGTCACTAACTCGCATTGGCGGCTAAGTAGGGCTAAGTAGCAAAAGGTACCCACCCAGCGTCACGCCGACCGGACACACTTTTTGCTACTTAACCCACTATTTATTTTGCGGCTATGCAGCTCGCGACTTACTCTGCTAGCTGCAACCGAGCCTGCTGAGCTGCGGCCACCAATACCTTCAGTGAAGCCGTAACCTCGTCCCAACCTCGGGTCTTTAGACCACAGTCCGGATTAATCCACAGGAGGTTGGGGTCAACGCTTTCGAGCGCATCTTCCACGAGCTGGTTGACTTCCCCGTCCGTCGGCACGCGAGGCGAGTGGATGTCCCAGACGCCTGGACCAATCCCGCGAACGTATCCCTCATTTTTCAGCGCTGCGAGCACCTGCATACCGTTGCGAGCTGCTTCGATGGACGTGACATCGGCGTTGAGATCATCGACGGTGTCGATAAGCTCATTGAAGTCCGAGTAGCACATATGCGTGTGAATCTGGATGTCGTCAGCCACACCAGAGGTAGCCAGGCGGAAGGACCCCACAGCCCACTTCAGGTAGGCGGGCTGGTCGGCTTCATTCAGTGGTAGCAACTCGCGGATGGCGGGCTCGTCGACCTGTACGATCTGCGCTCCAGCGGCCACGAGATCTGCAATCTCATCGCGCAGAACCAGCGCAACGTTATCCGCAGTGTCACCGATGGGCTGGTCATCACGGACAAACGACCATGCCAACATGGTCACCGGCCCGGTGAGCATTCCCTTGACGGGAAGGTCAGTCATGTTTGCTGCAGCCTTGTACCACTGCACCGTCATCGGCTCTGGCCTGGTGATATCACCGTAGAGAATCGGCGGCCGCACGCAGCGGGAACCGTAGCTTTGGACCCAGCCATTGGTGGTGGCAAGGTAGCCGTCCAGCTGCTCCGAGAAGTACTGGACCATGTCGTTGCGCTCAGGTTCACCGTGAACCAGCACATCGAGCCCCAGTTCTTCCTGCTGTTCAATGACAGATCGAATTTCAGCGAGCATTGCCGACTCGTAGTCAGCTGGGGTGAGCTCTCCCGAGCGCAGCTGTGCACGTGCACGTCGAATGCTATTGGTCTGCGGGAAGGAACCGATTGTGGTGGTCGGCAGCGGAGGCAGGTTAAGGGTCTCAGCCTGAGCCGCCTGGCGAGCTGCAAACGGGGAACGGTTACGGTCGCTATCCTCGATTGCCGCCAAAGCTTCACGAACTTCAGGCTTAACAATCCGCTTCGATTCTGCCCTCGATGCCAGTGCTGCCCGGGACTCCCTCAACACCTTCAAATCCGCGGCATCGAGTTGACGGTCATTCAACTTGGCATCAAGCGCCCTCGCCAAGAGGGTCACCTCGGCGATTTTCTCATCGCCGAAGGCCAGCCACTGCAGCACCTCGGCTTCTTCTTCGCTCGGGTTTTCCGAGGCCAGGGAGTACGGGACATGTAGCAGCGAACAGCTAGTCGACACCGCGATGGGGCCTCGAGCTGCCAGCTTCTCCAGCGTCGCCAGGGCTGCATCCAAGTCGGTGCGCCACACATTACGACCATCGACGATTCCCGCGACCAGCAGTTCCTTGCCAGTCCAATGCGGCAGCTCGGCGCTACCAGCTACCAGGTCGCAACCAATGGCCTGCACGCCTGTGCCAGAAAGGGTTTTCAGTGCCTGACCACCATCACCAAAGTAGGTCTGCACCCACAATTTGGTATTTGCAGACTCCGACACGCCAGCCAATTTCTCGTAGACCTGGCGAGTCCTAGCAAGTGTCACTTCGTCGAGGTCAGTGACCAATACCGGCTCATCGAGCTGAATCCACTCAAAGCCTTTCTCTCCCAGTTGAGCAATGACGTCAGCGTACGCATCGGTCAACTTTTCCAAAAGGCCAAGTGGGTTAGAACCATCGTCGGTACGCGACAGGCTCAAGTAGGTCACTGGACCAATCAAATGTGGACGCAACATGGTTGTGGCGCCATTGTTCAAGCTGCAGGAATCGTCCAACCAGTCAGTGAGGTCGATGGTGAATTCCGTATTGGCCGACAGTTCCGGAACGATGTAGTGGTAATTAGTGTCGAACCACTTGGTCATTGCGGATGCCGGCTGCGTCTTTGTACCGCGAGCGGTGGCGAAGTAGTGGTTAATCCATCCTGGCAGATTGGAACCGTCCGTTTTCGGGGCATCCTGGAAGCGGGCTGGAAGCACTCCAAGCAGCGCCGATGTATCCAGCATGGAGTCGTAGAACGAGCGCCCAATTGTCGGAACCGAGTCGATTCCCGCCTTCAGCGCCGCGCCGATGTAGCTATTGACAGTATTGCGCGCCGTCGCGGCCAGCAAGCCGCCGGTCGCCGGGTCGCGCCAGTAGTTTTCCAGAGCTCTTTTGAGCTCACGATTACGCCCTATCCGCGGAATGCCCGCGAGGGTTGCGTGAATTGCCATGATCTCGTGATTTCCTCGTCAGTCGTGATCAGCATCGGATATGAAATTGCACAACCGGCAGGCATTCGGACTTGTCATCACTGCAAGATTGGTTATCAACGCGTCGGATAAACCAAAGCTCTGGCGGTGATGCTTACCGTTGCGGGACAGTTCCGGACTTGCACCGGGATTCCCCTGCATAACTCGAGGGTCTCATGCACGCTAGGTTCCAAAACACACCTTGCGCGGAAAACGTGCGATATGCAGCACTTTCCTTTATGAACACCTTCGAGGCGGCTGTGGATGTGAAGTATATCGCAATATACAAATATCTCATTCACTTAGCCCCCCCCTCCCCGAGCCTTTGCTTTGATGCTCTCCTGCTGGGGCCAATGTGATTATGCTCGTAGTCATAAAGGCTATTCATCCCACCTCTTTCAAGGAGTGACCTCGATTGACCCAGGCTTCCGACACTTCCCTGAGGGGTGCCAAGATTCCGTTCGATGGCCCGGTCCAGTCAGGCATTGAACAGCCCGGCCAAGCACACCTGCGCCTCGTCGCATTAGACCTGAAGGATGGCATCAACGCAGCAGATCTAAAGGAACTGTTCTCCTCGCTTACCGACGTTGCCCGCCGCCTCACCCAAGGCCAGAACATCGAGGGGTATCTGGAACCGGAAATGGTCGCAGCCACCGCAAACCTGACCATTACCGCGGGTTTCGGTGAGCGCATCTTCGACATCCTGGGCAAACCAGAGCGCAAGCCCGCTGGCCTGCACGATATCCCCGCTTTCCAACACGACATGCTCCGCCCGGAATGGGGTCAGTCGGACTTTGTGTTGCAACTGTGCGGTGATGACCTCGTCACCGTTACCGCGGCGGCCCGATTGCTGGAAAAGAAAGCAGCTCCGTGGGCTACCGTGAAATGGTTCCAGAAGGGCTTTTCCTACGCCTGGGGTTCGCAGCCTCACGGCGCTACCCCACGCAACCCGCTGGGTCAGCTCGACGGCACCGTCAACCCGTCCACTCCGGAAGAGTGGGCCGAACAGGTGTGGATCGATTCCAAGGACAAGGCGATTAACAACTCCTGCGTGATGGTTGTTCGCCGTATCGCACTCGACCTGAACAGCTGGGATGAGCTCAGCACCGACGAACGCTCCATCGTTATCGGTCGTGACTTCCACACCGGTGCTCCTCTTTCCGGCGGCGATAACGAGTTCGATGAAGAGGACATGGACGCCATCGATGACAAGGGAGAGTACCTCATCCACCGCCAGTCTCACTTGGCACTGTCCCGTGAGCAAGATGGCCAACCTGACGACGCCCTGCGCCGCCGCGCCTATGCATACGAAGACCAGCCCGGTGAGCCGGCCTTCCCGTTCCAAGGACCGAACGTTGGCCTGGTCTGGGTTGCATTCCAGAAGAACCCGGACAACCAGTTCAGCGCAATTCAGGCTCGCTTGGATCGCGGCGATTTGCTCAATGAGTGGAACCGTCACATCGGCTCTGCAGTGTATTGGATCGCCCCTGGCACCACCCCGGAGTCCTACTGGGGTCAGGAGCTGATTGAGGGGTAGAGGCTGCAAGCTGGCGGGCTAAAGCCTGGCGGGCTAAAAAGCTTACGGGCTGCAAATGTGAAACTGGCCGAGTTTATGACACTGTCGGGCAAAATTTCTGGCCGTTTTCGTCATAAACTCAGGCACTAACTCGCATCGCCCCGCCGCTGCCAGCCATAAGCGCGGTCACTAACTCGCACTGCCCCGCCACCGCCAGCCATAAGAAAACGCCCGCCGAGTGCCTGAGCACTCCTGCGGGCGTTACTTCTAGACAAGAATTTGTCAGCTACGGGTCACCGAACTAGTCACCAATCTGGTCGCGGCCACGCTTAACAATCTTCGGATCCGGAGTACCGACCAGCTCGTGGTCCTTCTCCGTGTACTCGAACTTGCTCAGCACATAACGCATCGCGTTGATGCGGGCACGCTTCTTGTCGTTGGACTTGATGGTAATCCACGGGGACTCATCGGTATCCGTGTAACGGAACTGCTCTTCCTTCGCGCGGGTGTAGTCACCCCAACGGTCCAGCGAAGCGAGGTCCATCGGAGAGAGCTTCCACTGACGCACCGGGTCAACCTGGCGAATAGCGAAGCGAGTGCGCTGCTCCTTCTGGGTCACCGAGAACCACAGCTTGGTCAGCGAAATACCGGAGCCCAGAATCATGTTCTCCAGCATTGGAACCTCACGCAGGAACTCTGCGTGCTGAGACTCAGTACAGAAACCCATCACGCGCTCAACGCCCGAACGGTTGTACCAAGAACGGTCGAAGAAGACGATTTCGCCTGCGCACGGGAAGTGCTCAATGTAGCGCTGGAAGTACCACGAGGTGGACTCACGCGGCGACGGCTTTTCCAGAGCCACGGTACGAGCACCACGCGGATTCAGGTGCTCATTAAAGCGCTTAATGGTACCGCCCTTACCGGCGGCGTCACGGCCTTCGAAGAGGATGATGTGCTTCTGACCAGTTTCCTTGGTCCAGTTCTGCCACTTCAGAAGCTCAATCTGCAGCTTCCTCTTAATAGACTCGTATTCCTTGCGCGTCATGCGCTCTTCGTACGGGTAGCCATCGCGCCAGGTATCAACCCGCTCACCGTCTGGGGTGACCAGTACCGGATCGTCCTCATCAGAATCATCGACGACGTAACCTTCGGTCTTCGCCAAATCGACGATGTGGAATTCCTCTTCATTCTTGTCAGCCATACCCCTTATCCTACTGAATATCTCTGTCGCACGTCCCCCATGCGGGTGCCCTTACCTGCAATTTCCCAGCAGTTAACGTTCCGTGTTACCAAGATTGTGGGGTGGAACCGCGCACAAAGGCCGTCGATAAGCGCTGCGCGTACAATAAAGGCCATGTTGTTATCCGAAGCTCTTGCCGCACGATCCGAAGTTTCCGACCGGCTGGCTGAGATTAATCGCCGTCTCTCGCTGGTGGCGCAGGTACAGGAAGGCGATACGCCTGATGAAGATCCGCAAGCGCTTATTGCCGAAGCCGAGCGTCTGATGGCGCGCTTCGAATGGCTGGTGCGCTCGATTAACGCAACGAATTCCGCTACTGCCTTCGAGGACGGAACGCTTAGCGACGCACTTGCGAAGCGCGACCACCTGCTAACACGGCGGCGGTTCTACACCTCCGCAGCCGATCAGGGCTCGGGGCGGCGGGATCGATACTCAGCTTCGGAGATTCGCTATGTCGCCACCGTGGATATCCGCTCGCTGCGCCAGAAAGCCGACAAGGCGGCGAAGGAATACCGGGACTTGGATACCCGTATTCAGCAGGCGAACTGGTCAACCGAGCTTATCGAGGCCGCGAATAAACCGGCCGAATAGCAAAGTGGCAGGGTTCGGTAGCGAAACCAGAAGAATTTCACATTTTGATAAGTCGGTAGTTGCATCCAGATTGTCGGCGAGCGCGACGGCCTGTCTCTGGCCTTAAAGGGACACCCAAAGATCTCACCTGTACTGAGGCAGCAGGATTAATAACAGATAGTCCTCGGCATTGCGTACATGGGTACAGATCATCGGTTATTTTTCACTACCAAGCGCTGAGGCATCTGATGCGACGAGGGTGGGTTCGGGGACTTAAACTTTCTCAAGTTACAGAGCAAAAGCGCCGCTGAGGGACAACCCTCAGCGGCGCTTTTTAAGGCTAACTCAAGCAGTTAGGACCTCTCTTAGAAGCCCATGCCACCCATCTCGTCGCCACCCGGCATTGCCGGCATAGCCGGTTCCGGCTTGTCAGCAACAACAGCCTCGGTGGTCAGGAACAGAGCCGCAATGGAAGCGGCATTCTGCAGTGCGGAGCGGGTAACCTTCACCGGGTCGTTGATACCAGCTTCCATCAGGTCGATGTACTCGCCGGTAGCGGCGTTCAGGCCCTCACCCTGCGGCAGGGAAGCAACCTTCTCGGTAACGACGCCGGCCTCGAGGCCAGCATTCAGAGCGATCTGGCGCAGCGGAGCTGCCAGAGCCGCACGCACGATGCGGACACCGGTTGCCTCGTCGCCGGTCAGACCCAGCTCGTCGTCAAGCACGTGCGAAACCTGCAGCAGTGCAGAACCGCCACCAGCGACGATGCCCTCTTCCACAGCAGCCTTTGCGTTACGGACGGCATCCTCGATGCGGTGCTTGCGCTCCTTGAGCTCGACCTCAGTTGCGGCGCCAGCCTTGATGACTGCAACACCGCCGGCGAGCTTAGCCAGGCGCTCCTGCAGCTTCTCCTTGTCGTAGTCGGAGTCGGAGTTCTCAATCTCAGCGCGAATCTGGTTGACGCGGCCCTCGATAGCGGACTGGTCGCCAGCACCCTCGACGATGGTGGTCTCGTCCTTGGTGACGACGACCTTGCGAGCGCGACCCAGCAGCGGCAGGTCAGCGGTCTCGAGCGACAGGCCGACCTCCTCAGAGATGACCTGGCCATCGGTCAGGATCGCCATGTCCTGCAGCATTGCCTTACGACGGTCACCGAAGCCCGGAGCCTTCACAGCGACAGACTTGAAGGTGCCGCGGATCTTGTTGACGACCAGGGTGGACAGAGCCTCGCCCTCGACGTCCTCAGCGATGATCAGCAGCGGCTTGCCGGACTGCATGACCTTCTCCAGCAGCGGCAGCAGGTCCTTGATGTTGGAGATCTTGCCGGAAACCAGGAGGATGTACGGATCCTCCAGAACGGCCTCCTGGCGCTCCATGTCGGTGGCGAAGTAACCGGAGATGTAGCCCTTGTCGAAGCGCATACCCTCGGTCAGCTCCAGGTCGAGACCAAAGGTGTTGGCCTCTTCCACGGTAATGACGCCTTCCTTGCCGACCTTGTCCATAGCGGTGGCAATCAGCTCACCGATAGCCGGGTCAGCAGCGGAGATACCAGCGGTAGCAGCAATCTGCTCCTTGGTCTCGATGTCCTTAGCGGACTCCAGGAGCTTCTCGGTAACAGCCGCGACAGCCTTCTCGATGCCGCGCTTGATGCCCATCGGGTTGGAGCCAGCAGCAACGTTGCGCAGACCCTCGGAAACCAAAGCCTGAGCCAGAACGGTAGCGGTAGTAGTACCGTCACCAGCGACGTCGTCGGTCTTCTTGGCAACTTCCTTGACCAGCTCAGCGCCGATCTTCTCGTAAGGATCCTCAAGTTCGATTTCACGTGCAATGGAGACACCGTCGTTGGTAATCAGCGGTGCGCCCCACTTGCGCTCGAGGACTACGTTGCGACCCTTCGGGCCCAGCGTAACCTTGACAGCGTCTGCCAGGGTGTTCAGACCCGTTTCGAGACCGCGGCGGGCCTCCTCGTCAAATGCAATCATCTTAGCCATGAGGTTTGAAGAATCCTCCGTCTATTTATGTGGCACTTACATTGGAAGTTGACCCAGGCGCCCGCGACGGCATGTGATTCGAGGGAAGCGCCGCCCTCTCCATCACCGGAGTCAACACTGTACTTTTTAACGACTTTTTCAACACTTGTTTCAGCGTGCGCTGCAGTATGTGCTGCAGTTTGCTGCAACTCGCATACAACGCACACATACACAAGGTGTGAAGTTGTTTTTATTAGCACTCAATTAGAGCAAGTGCTAATTCACTTTTTTAGCACTCAACCCCCTAGAGTGCAAGGTTAAGCGCCGTAACTCCCAACGTCGATGCCACTGCCAACGTCATCATGGTTGTGCGCCTACACTGTCGCACATGAGCATTATTAATAAGGAACTCACGGACGCCCTGCGAGACCACATCTCCAGCCAACGCGAGACCATCCGCACCCAGCTGACCGAGCTGGTGGCTTTCCCATCCGTACACGGCACTGAAGAAACCAAACAGGCTTGCATTGACGCAGCTCAGGCGGTTACCGAGATGTACGCAGAGCTGGGCATCGAACTGAAGGCGCACCACACCGTCGACGGCTCGATTGCACTGTCGGGTTTCGTCCCCGGGTCGTCGGAAAGCGCGAAGACCGTACTGCTCTACTCCCATTACGACGTTCAGCCAGCGGGCGACGAATCCGCTTGGACCGCAGATCCGTGGACGCTCGACGAGCGCGACGGTCGCTGGTACGGCCGTGGTACTGCCGACTGCAAGGGCAACGTGATCATGCACCTAGCTGCGCTGCGCGCGCTGCGTGACGACGCGCTTGCAGGCCGCGTCGACATGCCAAACATCAAGCTCATCGTGGAAGGTTCCGAGGAGCGCGGATCGGCGGGCCTGAACAACCTCATCTCCACGCAGCCGGAGCTTTTCGACGCAGACGTTATCCTCATTGCGGATGTCGGCAATGCCGAGGTTGGCCAGCCGACGCTCGTGACCACCCTGCGCGGCACCGCCGATGTGGAAGTTCGCGTCGATGCGCTGGAACAGCCTGTTCACTCGGGCATGTTCGGCGGCGCGGCTCCGGATGCACTCGCGGCGCTGATTCGTATGCTCGACAGCCTGCGCGATGAAAATGGCTTTACCTCTATTGATGGCCTGGACTGCTCGCAGCGCTGGGAGGGGCTGGACTACGCGCCAGAAACTTTCCGCGCCGATGCGGGTGTGCTCGACGGCGTGGACCTGATTAGCAACGAGGACGCTTCCGTCTCTGATCTGACCTGGGCTCGTCCGTCTGTGATTGTGACCGGAATCGACTGTCCACCAGCGACCAATGCTGTCAATGCAATCCCATCGACCGCTATGGCGCACATCAACTTCCGCATCCCAGGCGGCGTCGACCCGGCCGAAGCACAGGACGCACTGGAGAATCACCTGCGTGCTCATGCTCCGTGGGGCGTGAAGGTGACGGTTGAGCGCGACGAGTTGGCGAACCCATTCCGGGCCAATGTTGAGGGCAAGGTTGTGCAACTGGTTGCCGACAGCCTGTCGGCCGCCTACAGCAAGGAGACCGCAAGCATGGGCGAGGGTGCCTCGATTCCACTGTGCGCCACTTTGCTCGAGGCCGTACCCGGTGCTGACATCGCGCTCTACGGCGTGGAAGAGCCACAGGCCCGCATTCACTCGGCTGACGAATCGGTGGACCCGAACGAGATTCGCGACATCGCTATTGGCGAGGCAGTTTTCCTGGCTTCCGTCAACGGAATTTAAGTCAATGCCAAAAATATTGGCTGAATGACTTGTGTCACATCTTTTTTCTGTAGTAAGGTTCGACCCATGCAGCAGAACATTCTTATTCGAGTAGCGAAGGCTACGAACCCCGGTGGAGGCCGACAGGACTGACCCCTCCACGCGGGGTCTCTGGCCGCAACTTCTCGAAGCACTTGGTTGGTCCGCCACTCACAGCAAAGCAATTAAGCAAAGGACCAGAAAAGAATGTTTTCCACTCGCACCCAGAAGAACATGTCCACTTCGACGACCTTCACGGGCAAGCGCCCTTCGTTGGAGCACCAGAACAACGGCAATGTGCGAACCTATTCCGACGATCCGTTTAGGGCTCGCTTCGGACATCGCCTGCCTCGCGGCTTGAGGCAGGAAGCTCGTGGCATGAACTGGCAGAAGTTCAAGGACACTTACTCCCCCACTAACGGCCCAATCCAAATCAAGAATTTCGAGGCAACCCGCGGCACCCTGGGCCGCTGGAACTTCAACGCTGATTTGTCACTGACCGACAAGGACGGCCACACTCGCACTTTCACCCAGGAGATTACCGCTATGGGGCCGGTGTCGGCTTGCACCAACTTGCTGGCTGATGCAGGTTACCGCGTTGAAATCGTGGAATTCCACCAGTTCGAGATTTTCGAGGCTACGGCTACCTTTGTCTACGCAGGTCACAACAATGACCATGTGTGGACCATGGGCTTTGGCCAGACTCCGGAGGCTTCTGTGCTCTCCGCTTTGGTCTGTGCTGCTAACCGCCTGCATGGCTAATGCGCAGGTGACATTCGAACAGCACACGAGTAACAAGTGCATTGATTTTGGGGCTTGGCCAGTCGGTTGCCAAGCCCCAAAAAAAATGCCCAAATTCCCACCCCCAAATTTTCACCACACCGGAAAAAACTTCCCGTTTTCTCACACTCAGTTAACCCCGTTTTGGATACTTAAGTCCCTAAAACGGGGTTGCATGAACTGGTGCGTTCCATTCATTATGGAGTGGTGACTTCTCTCCTGTGCATCCTGTTCCTTACGGCAGCGATCGCACCATGGACGATTAAGTGGCTCGGAACCCGCGGGTTCCTCGTTCTCAGCCTCCCTCTGGCAGGCGGCGCTATCTACACCGGCGCCCATCTGATTCGCTTAGCTCTAGCGAATGCAAACGGGGAAACTTCCGCAATCACGCAACCCGCCGTCACGCATTTTTCGTGGATGCCCATTATCCACTTGGGTGTCAACCTGCGATTAGGCCCTATTGAATCGCTCTTCGGCACACTGGTTTTGACCATCGGCTTTCTCGTACTGGTGTATTGCTCCGGATACTTCGTCAATCCACCGCCCGGAAAACGCCGTCGCATAGGCTCTTTCGCAGCCCAGATGGTTGCCTTCGCCGCGGCTATGTACGGCCTGGTCATCAGCGACAACATCATGCTGATGTTCGTCTTCTGGGAAATTACCTCGGTTCTTTCCTTCCTCCTGGTGGGCTACTATGCCGAGCGAGCTTCCTCCCGTCGCGCAGCAGGCCAGGCGCTCCTGGTCACGACACTTGGCGGGCTAATCATGCTGGTCGGTATCGTCCTGATGGGAGTGACCACCGGCTTCTGGAACTTCTCCGACCTCACAGCACCTGGCGCGCTGACCACGTCGCAGCTGAACTCCACGGCGGTCTCCACAGCCGCAATCCTGCTGGTCATCGGCGCACTTTCTAAGTCCGCTATCGCGCCCTTCCACTTCTGGCTGCCCGGCGCAATGGCTGCCCCTACCCCGGTTTCTTCCTTCCTGCATTCGGCAGCGATGGTCAAAGCCGGTGTGTTCCTGGTCGCCCGCCTCGCACCAACTTTCAACACCACCAGCGCGTGGCAACCAATCATCATCCCGCTCGGCCTGTTGACCATGATTATGGGCGGCTGGATGGCTCTGCGCCAGAAGGATCTCAAGCTGATCATGGCGTATGGCACTGTCAGCCAGTTGGGATTCATCATCACGGTAGCGTCGATAGGCACCCGCGCGACGCTACTGGCCGCCCTGGCGCTGACTCTCGGCCACGCCATGTTCAAGGCCGCGCTATTCATGGTGGCGGGAACGATTGACAGGCTGACTGGTACGCGCGATATCCGTAAGCTCTCCGGGCTGGGCAAAAAGTCGCCACAACTGCTGGTGATTTCGATTCTCGCTGCCGCCTCGATGATGGGTGTGCCGCCGTTCTTCGGCTTTGTCGCGAAGGAAGCGGCGCTGGAGGCCACGCTCAATGCTGAACCACTGCATGGTATGCCGTCGGTGTTTACCACGATTGGCCTGGTCGTAGGGTCGATTCTTACCGTGGCGTACTCGCTGTACCTGCTGCGAGCCGCGTTTGCGACTAAGACCGACACGCACGCTAGCGGTGGTGGCACTTCCCCCGTCGTCGCCGAGATGGATTCCCCGACCTGGGATCAGATTGGCCCGGCATGGCTGCTGGCGCTGGCAGGTTTGGTTTTCGGTCTGATTCCCCAGGTCCTCGACTCGATTATCTCGCCTTACCTCACCAGTGCCTTCCCGAATGCGGAAGCAGAATCGCACCTGGCTCTCTGGCACGGCTTCACCCTCCCACTGGCGCTGACAGCCACTATTCTGGTCACAGGCGGCATCATGCACTGGCAGCGCAAACTGGTGCGTCAGCTGCAGTTTGAGCAACCGGCTCTCGGTAGTGCCGATGCGCTTTACGACGGCATCCTGGACTTGGCCCGCCGTCTTTCTCTCCGTGCCACTGCTGCGACCCAGCGTGGTTCCCTTCCGTTGAATGAAGCGGTCATTCTGCTGACCCTCATCGTGCTGTCCATCGGCGCGTTGTTGCTCGGTGACCGTGATGAGCTCCGGATGGAACTGTGGGACTCCGCACCGCAGGGCGCGGTCGCGCTGATTATGATCATCGCGGCTCTGGCCGCTACCCAACAGAAAAACAGGCTCTCCGGTGTCATTCTGGTAGGTGTGACCGGCTACGGCTTGGCCATTATCTTCGCCATGTACGGCGCACCTGACTTGGCTCTGACGCAGCTGCTGGTTGAGACGGTCTCAATGATTGTTTTCGTATTGGTGCTGCGCACGCTCTCGCCACGGGCACCGGCATCGAATCCGCGATGGATACGACACCGTGCATGGCTGGCCATCGCAGTCGGTGTCACTGTCCCAGTGCTGGCCGCCTACGCCATGGGCTCCCGTCGCACTGAGCCGATCTCCGGCGACATTCCGCCACTGGCTCACGACATTGGGCACGGTCAGAATGCGGTGAACGTACTTCTTGTCGACATCCGTGCCTGGGATACCTTTGGAGAAATCACCGTGCTGGTGATGGTGGCGCTGGGGATTACCTCGCTGGTATTCCGCACGCACACGATGCACATGCGCTCAAAGATCAAGCCGCAGCGGAATCGTGCTCGCCGCACCACCCGCTGGTTGAACACCATCGATGAGTCCGGTGAAGCCGAGCGGTTGCGCTACCCGATCATGGTGCTGGTGGCATCGCGCGTGCTCTTCCCCACCATGATGGTGGTTTCCTTCTACCTCTTTTTTGCCGGCCATAACGATGTCGGCGGTGGCTTCGCCGGTGGTCTCGTGGCTGCACTGGCACTGACCATGCGTTATCTCATCGGTGGTCGTCGTGAGTTGGCGGCAACTCTGCCGATTCCTAACGAGATACTTCTCGGCGGCGGTCTGCTGGTGTCGGCTCTTAGCGCTGTATGGCCACTGTTCGTGGGTTGGGCTCCGCTGACTTCCTGGTACGGCTCGAAGGAGATTCCGCTGCTCGGCGATGTCACTGTTGTCTCCCCCATGCTCTTCGACCTGGGTGTGTACATGATTGTGGTTGGCACGATTGTCTACATCCTGCGCAGTTTGGGCGGTGGCATCGATGCTCAGATAAACCTTCGCGCTGAGCGTGATCGTTCACGTCGTGTGAATCGAGCCGCACTCGGCCAGTCCCGCCAGCTGCGCAGCAAGTTGGCGGCGGCTAAGCCCGCAGGTGTTAAGTCCGCAGGTGCTAACCCAGCAAGCGTTAAACCTGCCGGCACTAAACCCGCAGGCTCTGCCAATACAGCCACCTCAGCGGCCTCAGAACCGACAGCCCCGGCTAGGACCGAAGGAAAGGACACTCACCAGTGATTCTCAATTTTGTTCTGCTAGCTACTGTCGGCACGCTGATCGCTACAGGGGTGTACCTGTTCCTCGATCGTTCGTTGACGAGGATGCTCATGGGACTGTTGCTGATGGGCAACGGTATCAACCTGCTCATCCTGCTTGGCTCCGGTTCCCCGGGGCAGCCACCGATTTGGGATAGAGAATCGCTAGTCAGCGATGCCCAGGCCGACTCGCTGCCTCAGGCCTTCATCCTCACCGCGATCGTTATCTCTATGGGCATGACCGCCTTCCTGTTGGCTCTGCTCTATCGCCAGCACCGCTACCGCATCGGCGATCACGTGCAAGATGACCACGAGGACCGCAGCCTGGCAATGCGTCGGGCCAGCGATCCATCAGCTGCTCCGGACCACGACAAGTCCGACGATCCCACCACCGGTCGCCCCACAGAGGCCGGCGATAGCTTCGGTCCGGCCAGTTTCGAAAAGCCCGTGACCCCGCCATCCAACTCCCCAGGAGGTGACGACGATGACGACTGAGCAACTAATTCTGGCACTAATTCCGCTGCCTATCATCGTCCCCGCCGCCACCGCCGCGATTGCACTGCTGCTGGCGCGTTTTCCCAAAGCACAGCAGGCGATCGCGCTGTTTTCGCTCGGCAGTCTGCTGGGAGTCGCCGGCGCCTTGGTGTATCTCATCTACGCGCACGGCATCCACACGGTCCAGGTGGGCGGCTGGGACGCACCAATCGGCATCACGCTCGTAGCCGACAACCTCGCAGTGTTGATGGTCACCGTCTCTCAGCTGGTCCTCTTTGCCGTGATGTGGTTCGGCATCGGCCAGGGTATTAGCGATGGTGACGAAGATGAGCCGATCTCCGTCTTCGTTCCGACGTACATGCTGCTCAACATGGGCGTCTCAATGGCCTTCTTGGCTGGCGACCTGTTCAATATGTATGTCGGTTTCGAGGTTCTGCTCGTAGCCTCCTACGTGCTGCTCACGCTGGGGGCATCGTCGTCACGCACGCGCGCAGGCGTGTCGTATGTGATGGTTAACATGCTGTCCTCGATGGTGTTCCTGCTGGCGATTGGCCTGGTTTATCAAGCGGTCGGCACGGTGAACTTCGCGCATATTTCTCTGCGTATGGAGGACATCCCCGATGGCACCCGTACCGCGATCTTCGCAGTGCTGCTCGTTGCCTTCGCAGTGAAGGCAGCGGTGTTCCCGCTGTCGGCGTGGTTGCCAGACTCCTACCCCACCGCACCGTCGATGGTTACCGCGGTCTTCGCGGGGCTGCTGACGAAGGTGGGTGTCTACGCAATCATCCGCACGCGCAGTGTCGTTTTCCCAGACGGCAGGCTTGACGACGTCCTGATGTGGGCCGGCCTAGCGACAATGCTCATGGGCATTCTCGGTGCCATGGCCCAAAATGACATCAAACGTCTCTTGTCATTTACGCTGGTGTCCCACATCGGATACATGATCTTCGGTATTGCCGTCGGCAATACGCTGGGACTCGGCGGCGCGATTTTCTACATCGTCCACCACATTCTGGTGCAGACAGCGTTGTTCCTGGTGGTCGGGCTTATCGAGCGCCAGGCGGGCTCCTCCTCCCTGCGCAGCCTGGGCGGCCTGGCCAAATCCTCACCATTGCTGGCGCTGCTATACCTCGTGCCCGCGCTCAACCTCGGTGGTATCCCGCCGTTCTCGGGCTTCTTAGGCAAGGTCATGCTCATTGAGGCCGGCGCACAGAACGGATCCGCCACCGCGTGGATTCTGGTTGCGGGTTCGATTATCACCAGCCTGCTGACCCTCTACACCATGATTCTCGTCTGGTCGAAGGCCTTCTGGCGCGACCGTTCCGATGCCCCAGAGGGCGACACCGTGCTGGCGCAGCCAGCCGCGCTCCGGGAAAGGACTCAGATGGTCGCTATCGCAGAGCGTGACGACGTCGGCAGGATGCCACTCGGCATGGTGATGCCGACGGCCCTGCTGGTGATGGCCTCTGTGGGCGTGACCGTTCTGGCCGGGCCGCTGTCTAATGTGGCTACCGAAGCGGCAAGCAACGTCGCGAATGTTGATGAGTACCGGGCGGCGGTTCTCGGTATCGACTCGGCCGATGACAAGGGCTTGGAGCAGCTGGAAAACCCCGGCCGCACCAAGAGCCCGTGGAAGTCGGATCCGGTGACCGAACGTGCCACCAGCACGCTGGAAGGAGCAGGTGAAAGCTCATGAGTAAAGCGCGCGCCAAGGTGGCTGCAAAGCGACCACCACGTATTTCAATCCTGCTCTTCCTGTTCACGCTGATTATTTGGGTCATGCTGTGGGGCGAGGTGACATTTGCCAATGTGCTTTCGGGAATCCTGGTAGCCACGTTGCTCAACCTCGCCATGCCTATCCCGCCAAACAGCGCGCTAGATATCAACTTCGGTGGCATGGTGCGCCTGTTCGGCTCTTGGACAATCGACTTCGTGAAGGCCTCTATCAGTGTCGCCTGGCTGGCCATCCGACGAGATGATCCACCGCCGACGGCCATCGTCAAAGTTCCCATGCGTACCAATGACGATATTTCGCTCACAACTGCAATGGCACTAATTAATCTGCAGCCGGGCGGCATCATCGTGGACATCGATAAGCGAAAAAAGACGCTGACCATGCATCTTCTCGACGCGTCGTCGACAGGCAAGGTAGCTGAGCAGATCAACCAGCTGACCCGAATCGAGCGACGGGTGATTCGCGCGTTTGAGAACCGCGATGTCCATGAGCAACCGACTAAGGCAGGCTCTGACGAAGAGCAGCCGAGCAGTGCGAAAAGCGGCGAGCAAGGCGAAACGAGCAGCGAAAAAGGGGAGAAAGGAGCAGCCGATGAATCCGGAAGTTTTTAACATTCTGCTCGGCGTAGCTGCTGCAGGCTATTTCATTGCGGTGATGATTACCCTCGGGCACATGATCGCAGGGCCAAACTCGCTGGACCGCCTGGTGGCTCTGGAGTCCATGACTGCAATGTTGCAGGGCATGCTCGCTGCATTCATGGCATGGAGTTTAGACACTTCGGTGGTCTATCCAATGCTCATCATTGCGCTGCTCGGTTTCCTGTCTTCGCTGGCAGTCGCCAAGTTCCGTGTCCCAGACGAAGGAAAGAAACCCGCGAAGAGCTCCCGAAAGGGTGCGGCGAAAGCAGCCGGAAAGGTCGCCACAAAGAAAACCGCACAGAAAGCAGCGCCTAAGGCAACACCGACAGCAGCTCCGAAAACAGTGAAGGGAGAGCCCAAATGATTCTCGTGGCAGACATTATCGCCATCGCACTCATTATCACCGGAATGCTACTGTGCGTTGCAGCGTCCGTGGGATTAATACGCTTCCGCGACACCATCAGTCGCATGCACGCATCCTCCAAGCCACAAACGCTGGGGCTAATTCTGACGCTGTCGGGTTCGCTTTTGCACGTCGCCACGCACGCGTCAGCGCACACAGCTACTAGTAGTGACTTGGCTCTGTTGACCCTGATTATCCTGTTTGCTCTGGGTACATCGCCAATTGTTAGTAACCGCGTTGGCCACGAGGCGTTCAAGGAGAGGCTCGTCGACGAGGACAGCCTCGCCCGCGATGACAGCCGGGAATAACGAGAGGACACTCCCCGTCAAGATTGGACCCCGACCTGGAGCGGAACCGGGTTAGACCGGGGCCGCCCAGGGGGGGCGCCTTTCTTCAGTTAGTGGCTAGGTTTATGCACCCCAAAAGTGCTATAGGCTTAGTCACTAATTTTTGTCTAGGCACACACCGCTTAACGACGGCTAGTCGTCTACTTGCTCGTGGAAATCTGCAGGCGCTATCGGATGCCCGGCGCGCAGTTCCTGCACCGCAAGATCCACGGCGGCCCGCCACGGGGTGTAGCCAATGCGCTCTTCGTTCGCCCGTACGTCGTCCTCGGTAGCCATGGAAGGCAGCGCCCCGGCCGCATCCGCCACAGTGCGCTGACGCTCGTATGCCGCGCCCATTTCCACGATGTTGTTGACGAACTCCAGTTCGGCTCTGCAACCCAGTTCGTCGGCAAGCGGGGCGAGTTGAACCACGAGTTCACGGAGTTCGTCGCGAACCCACCGCTCGTCGGTATCGCGATTGACGATGACCAGCGCGTCCATGCCGTAGCGGGCGGCGCGCCACTTGTTTTCGGCGATGTGCCAGGGCTGCAGCGACGGTAGTTCCTCGCCAGCCTCCCACATGCGGTCGTAGTAAACCGTCAGACAGTGCGTCAATGCCACGATAGCGGCGAGTTCCTGCAGGTTAGAGGTAGCGTCAGCGACACGAATCTCAATGGTGCCGTACTTTGATGCCGGGCGAATGTCCAAGTGCATCGAGCCGGTGTGGTTGATGACGCCGGAGCGGGACTGGTCGTGCATGTAGGACTCCCACTCGGGCCACGTGTAAATCGCCGGCGGCTGACCAGCGGTGGGAAGCTGCTGGTAGAGCAGGCTTCGGTTGGAAGCGTAACCCATGTCCTCGCCGTTCCAGGCCGGTGAGGAGGCCGACAGCGCCAACATGTGTGGCAGCTTCGTTGCCAGGGCCTGAATGATCGGCCAAACGCGTTCGGAGTCCTTAATGCCAACGTGGACGTGGACTCCCCAAATGATCATCTGGTTACCCCACCACTGAGTGCGGTTGATGATTTCGGAGTAGTGCCCCTTAGCGCTGACCTGCTGAGCAGTACCGCGGGCGAACGGATGCGAGCCCGATGACCACACATCCACCCCAACGCGGTCAGCGGCCTCGAGAACCATGTCCAGCTGGCTTTGGAGCTCCGCTACGACATCGGGCACGTTCATGTGCACACCGGTGACGAGCTCCACGGTGTTGGCGAGGAACTCGCGCTGGAGCCCATGTCCGGGATGCTCCGCATCGATGATGTCGAGCACCTCGGCGGCAGCGGGGGCGGTGTCGCGCGTTCGTCGGTCAACGAACGCCACTTCCCATTCCACTCCCAGTGATGGCTGCGCCGATCCGGAAAATTGCTCAGTCATACCGCTATTTTTTCACACTAGGAGTCGTTTTCCTCAGTTGGCTCCGTCCAGGTGACGGTTTTTGCGCAGGAGGCAAGGTCACCGTTGGAATCGACAAGCGCAACTGTGGTGAAACTGTCTTCATCCACCTTGGACGGAACGTTCCAGACATCTGCATTCCGTTTGTCATCGACGTGCACTTCGCCGATGACACCCAACCCTTCGGTTGCGGGGCTGCCGATGCCACTGCAACCAGATGCACCGCGCGCCTGCACTGTGTACTTGCCCTTATCCAAGGTAGTGAACTGACCTTTTTCGTCGGAAAGGCCCATCCACCCCTTGGCGCTCATGACCTGTACAGTTGCCAGCATTTTCATTGATCCGTCGTCGTTTGTGCGGATGAAGTTATAAGCGCTGACGCGCTCGGTCAGCTTCGGTGCAGCCGGATCTACACTCACTGGCGCAGTGCTTGTCGACGCGCCTGCGTTCCCGTCCTTGTCACTGCTGGATTCAACCCCCGAGCAGGACACCAACAGTGTTGCAGCACAACCCAACGCGGTGGCGACAGCAACGCGACGACGCTTTACGGCGAACATAAAAACCTCACAGACCTCACTGGCTACTAGCAGAATACTAGTACCCCTTTTTCAACCGTGATCTGTTTGAGACTGCAAAATATGCAAAAGCCCCGCGTAAGCCATGAAATGTGTGGCTTACGCGGGGCTTGGGAAGCTATGGGGGCTTCGCACCACGGCGACAGGTTTTGAGGCTTAGGCCGCAAACCTTAGTGAGAGACCGAAGCCTGGTGGGCCGGGAGTCTAGTGAGCCGGGTCAGTGGCGACCACGACGATTCCCGCCGGAGCGTCCCGGAGACGGTCATCGCGAGGTGCGGCTTCCCAACCGTTGTCGTGCGCGATCTGCTCAGCGGCGGCCTTTTCCTCTTCGTTCCTCGGGTCGAAGTAGACGGTGGTCTTCTCCCACACACCCATCTTCTCTTCAGGAGCGTTACCGGTCTCACCGGCGCCCCAGCCCTGCTCGCCCATCTGCTTGGACAGGTCATCGGCGAGACCCACGACCTCAGAGTTATTCAGGACACTGACCTTGACAGCCTTGCGATCAATCTGGGGCGCTTCGTTGGCCTCATCCTGTGCCGGTGGATTCTCTGAGGGAGGAACCGGCTTGCCTGGCTCATTTGCCGGTGGCGGCGCCGGGACATCGCCGTCGCTGTCTCCAGCAGCACCATCCTTTGCCGGATCACTGCCCTTGGCCGAGTCAGCAGGCGCACCAGAGTCAGCCGGAGCGGATGCCGAGGTGTCATTCTGGCCGGTGTTCTCGGCATCGTCGCCACGTGTGCTGAGTGCGTAGGCACCGTAGGCGACCAGACACACGCCGATAGCGAGCAGCACGATAGCGAGAACGCGCATGTAGCGGCCATCACCGGCACCGTCACCGATGTCGCCGTCATCAACACCATCAGCAGCTGCGGAATTACTAGCAGCAGCCCGAGAGCCGGCACCAGTAGCGGCGGCAGCGGTGGCACCAGCAGCAGCTGCACCAGCGGCGGGAGCCGCAGATTTTGGCGCTGTGTGTTGAGCATCCGACGGCTCGGAGTACGCATGAGCGCCGCCAGCGGCAGGAGCCTCCGCGTAATCGCTGTACTCATCGAAGTCGTCGAAGTCGTCATCGAGTCGATGACGGCCCGGACGCGGTGAATTCTGAGGGTTTAGTTGGTCAGACACATCCCACATCCTATATGTTCTGCTGCCAAACCGTGAAGTGAAGCTTGAACCTTATGCGTCTTGGTTATCCCGCACGGCACGCAGCCGATGAACCAGCACGGGCTCGGCAGCTTCCGCTGCGGGCGAATCCAAAAGTCGTGAAAGCACCTGGTGGTAACGGATTGTGTTGTTGCCGAAGTCCTCGGCAAAGCGACGTCGAATTGCCTCCTGTCGCGCACCGGCCATACGCGGTCCGCGGCGGGCAACTTTCAGCCATTCCTTCTCAAAATCCAGCATTTTCTGCGCCAAAATGGGCTCAATGCCGCCGGTATCGCCCGCGAGTCCGGGATGCTCAGATGAGTCAGGCCGCAGCTCGGTCTCAGGTTCGTGGCCGCCGCCTATGGGTTTCTTACTCACCATTTTCCGCACCCCGCTTTCCTTCTCACTCGCCCTGATTTTCTATTCTGCACAACACTGCCTATGCAGATACTTAGTGAAGATACATCGTAAGGCCCAGCCGCCCAGCCCTACCTACCACTTCCGACATCGCCCAACGTGTCCAAGACCCCTGACATCACCGGGCGATTTAGAAAACATGGACGCCGAGTAGAATCATCGACATGACTATCCGTCCCATTGTGATTGCCGGAGACCCCGTTCTCCACACTCCTACCCAGCCGGTAACCGAGGACATCTCCGAGCTGCGTGAGCTCATCGAGGACATGTACGAAACCATGGACCGCGCCCACGGAGTGGGGCTGGCTGCCAACCAGGTGGGCGTCGGCAAGCGTCTGTTCGTCTACAACTGCCCCGATGACGACGATGTCTGGCACCGCGGCTGCGTCATCAATCCGGTGCTGACCACCAGTGAAATCCCGAAGACCATGCCTAATGACGACGGTTCCGATGACGAAGGCTGCCTCTCTGTGCCCGGCCTGTCCTTCCCCACCAACCGCGCGGAGAAGGCTGTCGTCACCGGTCTGGATGAAAACGGCGAAGAGGTCCGCATTGAGGCCACCGGTTTCCTCGCTCGCTGCATGCAGCACGAGGTCGGCCACCTGGATGGGTTCCTTTACACCGACTGTCTCACGGGCCGCTGGAAGCGCATGGCCAAGAAGGAAATCAAGCGCGCCGGTTGGACCGAAGGCGGCCTGACCTGGATGCCGGGCGTGGATCCGGATCCGTTCGGCCACGAGGATTAGATTGTGGCGGATAGGCAATTGGAGTCGTCGGCAAGCGAAAATGCAGCACAGAAGCTACCGATTTCCCGCTGGGGCGTCGGTGAAGTGGCGGTGGGACGCCGTGTCATTGTGCGGCGCGCGCTGACCGATGAAGAGGCGCTGGCCAGCGGCAAGAAGACTACGGACGTCATTGGGCATGTGCTCAGCATGAATCCGTTCGTCGTGCGTCCGCAGGTTCGTGCTGGCGTGCGTGCCGACGAATCCGTGGCAGCGGTGGACTTTAGCGATAAGCACATTTTGATTGTGAAGGCTCTGCCGGATCATCCGGTGCGCAATTCGGATATTCGCGCCGTGGAAACTGCGACAGCGAAGGCCTTCCCGGGTATCGCGCATGTAGTGGAGTCGGGCTGGCTGCTGCGAGCCGGCGATGGCATTACGGAGCGTTCCAACTCCGCGCTGCCGCTCGAACCCGGAGCCAGCACTCAGCCGGTGCCGTTGGAGAAGATTAAGTCGTTTTACGATTCCCACGATTTGCCGGTGCGGATTGCGATTCCGGATAGAATCGCCAAACCTGCACAGGCGCTGGTCGCGGGGCCGGAGTGGACGGTCGGGCCGGACATTGTGGTTATGACGCGCTCACTCGATGGGGATTTGCCGCCTGCTGAATTGGCAGCTGAATCGGACAGCGCCGCACAGGTGCTTGATGAGCACAGCGTCGAGCTTGCAGACGTGCAGGTGGATATCGCTGATCAACCTGACGACGACTGGCTGGGGCTCTATCATTTCCGCGGCACCACGCTGCCCGAGCATGCGCTGCAGCTTCTGCGCAATGAAATCGATGGCCGCATGTGCTTCGGACGCCTGCAAGTGCCTGACAACAATGCGCCTGAAGGCATGCGCACGGTAGCCATTACGCGCGGCACGCTGACCGAATCGGACGACGGCCGCGTGTGGCTCGGATTCTCCGCTGTGGAAGTCGCAGCCGATATGCGCCGCCGAGGGCTCGGCACGCTGCTTGGCATTCACATGATGCACTGGGGTGCACAACACGGGGCAGATTCTGCATATCTGCAGGTATTGGGCTCAAACGAGGCTGGCATTGCGCTATACCGGACACTCGGTTTTACCGAGCACCACCGGCACCGCTACGCGGAGCTGACAGGGGCTTAGGGGCCGGGGGTTTACGTTTCGGCCCTGCACTGCTCGCCCTGATCGCCCTACTTCCCGCGCTTAACCCTTTTAATCCGCTTCAGCTGCTTGCCCTGCTGCTCTTTACTGCCCATGCGATTGTCCATGCGGCGCTGCCCGCGCTGCAGCTCGCGCGTCTCCGGCTTTTCCACTACACGGGTGCGGACCGAGAGTTCATGACGACCTCTCCCCAGCGGATCGCGTGACGCACCCATCGCAATCCAGCCGGCCAGGCCCGCAGAGACAAACCAACCGGCGACCGGAATCATCGACGGCAGAATCCAGGCATTGCGCACAAAACCATCGCGGGCTGAAACTGGCATCCCGTGTGCACCTTCGATTTTCATGCCCATGGCGTGCTTACCCGGCGACCCGTCGAAGATGGAGTCCCCCGCCACGCGGTAGAGGTAAAAACCACCGGGACCGAGGAAGAGGCTGATCAGCATCACCATCACGCCACTGTCCGATGTCCCCACGATGCTGCCGAGAACTGCGAGGGCAGCAATCAACGCAATATAGATGACCGAGTCCACCAGCAGCGCACCACCACGACGTGCCACCGAGCCATTGGCCAGATTGGGGTCAAAGCCCAGGTGTACTGCCATTTGAGCGGTCAGCGGCGCGACTTTGGGATTAGCACTGAGCTCACCGAAGGAAGACATCCCGTAGCTAGCGGGGTACCCGCTCTCATAGCCGACGGGAATGTTTGCTACCGGATATGGCACTTCCTGATACGGCATTGCCGCATCGTACGCTGCATACGCGTCGTGCTCCCGATAAGCGTTCCTACCACTATTACCCAGGTAATCCGTCGGACTGTACTCGCCGCCGTAACGGCGATCGTCCCAGTTAGCCAACCTCGAAGCTCCCTTTCCTACCGGGCTTCCGCCCACCTTGTCCGCTTTTGTCCGCCTATTTTGTCACTGCTTTGTTCAACGCATGAGGCCGCCGTTTCGTTCCCCTTTTACAATCGTTGATATGCGAATCTGTGTCTGGAACGTCAATTCGGCTCGAACTCGCCTCGACCGAATGGTGGAAATGCTGCGCCGAAATGACATTGATGTCCTGGCCGTCCAGGAAACCAAGTGCAAAGATGACCAATTCCCCACCGCTACTTTTGAAGAGCTGGGATACCAAGTCGCCCACCATGGCCTGAATCAGTGGAATGGCGTTGCCATCATCTCCCGCGTCGGCCTTGAGGACATCCAGGCAGAGTTCCCCGGTCAGCCCGGTTTCAACAAGGACCCCGACACAACTCCCGCATTGGAGGCCCGCCATATCGCCGCTACCTGCGGTGGCGTGCGCGTCCATAGCCTCTACATCCCGAACGGCCGCGACATCACCGACCCGCACTTCGAGTACAAGCTCGAATTTCTGGAACGGCTCCGTCAGCACATCATCGCCACGCTTGACGACGACCCGGAGGCCACCTTCATGATGGGCGGCGACTTCAACATCGCCCCGACCGACGGCGATGTCTGGTCAATGGCAGCCTTCGCAGGGAAAACACATGTCACACCACCTGAACGCGCAGCTTTCTATGCGCTGGAGCAGGCGGGTATGAAGGAAGTGACTCGCCAATTCACCCCAAACCAGTGGACCTACTGGGATTACAAGGCTGGCCGCTTTTTCAAGGATGAGGGCATGCGCATCGACTTCCAGCTCGCCTCCCCCGCCCTCGCGGCAAAGGCGTCCGCCGGATTCATCGACATCGAAGAGCGTCAGGGCAAAGGCGCATCCGACCATGCTCCGGTGATTGTGGATTACGAAGTGTAGATAAACGGGCGGAAAAGCGCGAAGGCCTAGTTCCTACTAGGGGTGTCGCTGGGGCCGTCGTAAAGCGGAGTCCTTGCTGCCAGCCCCTAAAATCAGGGGCAGAAATGGGCGATAAAGCACCCGCACAACACTTATGAACCTAACTTTTTGTTCAATCTACAAATTTTCACCACAGAAAGTTATTTCGACGATATAAGGTGTTTATTCAGAACATCAATTCATTACGTCGGGAAGGAAGATCATGACTTCTGCACGCTCCCCTCAGCGCACCACTACCCCGGAGCCAGCGAGCGGCTTCCCCACCGCGGATGACTCGACTGAGTCCGATGAATCCCTGCGCGAAAGCGTGCAGAAGATTTCCATCGGCCTGTATGACTTCCTTGCGTCGACTCGCCGCCTCGGTGAGCGCCCGAATGCCAGGATGGACATTTCCCAGTCGGAAATGGAAGTACTGCACTTTATTTCAACCCACCCGGGCTGCGGCGTATCCGACATTGCACGCCTGCGTTTCCTACGCCCGTCCAACGTTTCGGCGACAGTTCGCCGTCTACTGGACAACGGGCTGATTGAACGCGAGAACAATGCAAAGGATCGCCGTGCGCAGAACCTCTACGTCTCCAGCGATGGCGAGACCCTGCTGGAGCAGCTTATCGACCACTGGGGTGCGCTGGTGTTCGAAATTGTGCGGACGATGTCGCAAAAGGACGTTCGTGCGCTAATTAAGGCACTGCCTTCGCTGCTGAAGCTGGCGGAACACTCGGAAAGCTATGTTGAGGAGCACCAGCGCCGCCAGGAGCCGTTCTAAAAACCCGCAGCTAAGCCCTTCTCACCAGGTACGATGATGCTTATGGCTATTACTTTGAAGAAGGCAAAAGACGTAAAGACCGCTCCGCTCGTGGCCACTGGCCTCATCGGCGGCTGGCTCACCGCTCGCGAAACCGGCATTCGCCCACTCGGCGGTGTCATCCTGGGCGCTGCTGGCGCCTATGCAGCACGCACCTGGCACGAAAAGACTGGCGCCCTGGGAACCACTGGTCTGGTGGCTACATACCTCGGCGCTTTCGGCCTCTCACACCCGCTGGCTAAGAAGATTGGCGCATGGCCGTCCGTCCTGACCGTCACCGCGCTGGCTGCTGGCGCAGCAGCAGTTGCCGACTCCAAGTAGTCGACGCAGGGGGGGGCGCCGGTAGACGCGAAGCCGACGCCTAGTCAAGGGCCTCCAGCAGTTTCTCAAGGTGCGTGCGCACCCTTGGCCACGATTCCGCAAAAGGCGGCAGCAGGTCGAGGCTGTCGACGTCGTCAAGCGGAACCCAGCGCAGCTCTAAGGACTCCTCGTTCGGATTCGTCTCCAGCTCTTCGGCAGCTAGTGCGTAGACCGTGTGATACTTCCAGCCGCCGGCGAGCTCGGGGCGATCCGGATCGGCTGGGAAGGGACCGGTGGTGACCTGCGTGTCGAGGATGCGAAGCTGATGCTCCAGCAACCCAGTTTCCTCAGCCGTTTCACGCAGCGCAGTCGCCTCGGGAGTCTCATGAGAATCACAAGCCCCGCCAGGAACACCCCACGTTAGGGGGAATGATGTCCAGTCAGCTCGATACTGCATAAGCACCGTGCGCTGAGGGGTCACAATCAGCAGCCCCGCAGCTCCGAAGCGCCCCCAGCAGCGCGTACCGTTGGGACCAGCTGACCAACCATTTCCATCCTGAAGCATGTCTCCACCCTACGCCAGATACCCTTGTGTTTTCGGTCACAAGCTCGAGCGACTAAGATTTGCAAGGAGCTAACGTCGCCCTGATCAGAGAGATTGCCGCAGGCGACTTCGGTCACGTCGGAAGGACACGTGCACATGAGTGAAACCACTTCAAGTGCGCCTCATTCCCGCGCCCACGACAAAAGCCGAAACCCATTTCACCGTAAAAATCGCGCCCCACGTCGAGCTCGTTTCAGCGGTCGGACCACTCCCGGTGGCGAAAGCTTAGACACACACACTGCGGCTCAGGCGGCAAAGGAATCGAAAGATACTCCCGACACCACCCCGACTACCGAGAGCGCGGCACCATCAACTGCTCTGGAAACCTCCGAGTCCTCGACCAATACAACCGCTACAGCCACATCAGCGAAGCCCGCAGGAGCAGCATCCCCAGCGATGCCTCCGCGTGATACCGACCTGCGCGTGGACGCCCTGGAAATTGGCCCGCGCAACCGGAGATTGACACGTTTTCTCGGTGACCGCCTCTACGACAAGCTCGGCCCGTCGGCCACGTATGTGCGCCGTTCAGTGTCCTTTTTGATGACATCGCCGGGCCGCTTGACCATAGTCGCCCTCATCCTCATCGTCGCTATCCTGGCCGCCGGCCTATCCATGTGGCAAACAACCTCGCAACGCCAGCAGCAGCTCACCCGAATTTCGCAGCTGAGCGAGCCGATGGCCAATGCCTCGCAGAATCTCTATGCCTCGCTGACGATTGCCGACGCGTCGGCCAACACCGCTTTTTCCCGCGGCACACTCAACAGCAGCCAGGACTTGGTCAGCAACTTCGACGATGTCATCGCACAAGCATCTATGTCCGCTACCCGCGCAGCTACGGGCATTGAAAACGTCGATGCCCCAGAGATGAAGAATATCGCGACTGTACAGCGACTGTTGCCGGTCTACACCGGCATGGTCGAGACAGCCCGTGCGAATGCGCGCCAGGGCAATCCCGTCAGTGTCGCGTACCTCGCCTCTGCCTCAAACTTGATGCAAGTGCAGATTCTGCCAGCTGCAAAATCGCTCTACGAACGCACCAGTACCACCACTAATGCGGAGCAGCGCGAACTATCGAACCCCCCGCTCTTCCCAATGTCAGGCCTGGCAGCGGCAATTTTGATGCTGCTCCTCACACAGTGGTGGCTGACCCGTCGCACCGGACGACTATTCAACGTCGGTCTTTTTGGCGCGACCATGTTGATGACCATCGCGCTTGTCGGTGTGGGAATTGCCACCACTCAGCCGTGGCAGTCCAACTCTCTCTTCGGAGAGCAGCGCCCGGACGTTCATGCCCTAACCGAAGTGCGCATTGATGCCCAGCAGCTACGCGCCAGCGAAACCCTCGGCTTAGTGCGCCGTCAGCCCGCGGATGCGGAGTCCTTCTCGCAGTCGGTGCGCACCCTGGTCGGCGAGCTGGAAAGAGTGGACGCCAATGCGCCGGACGACGATGTCAGAGCCGCCATCCACGGTATCTATAGCTGGGAGTCCGGTCACAACCTGATGATGGAGCACTTGAGTTCAGGCGACTACGCCGGTGCGGTTCGTATCGCGACCGATGTGGGCAACGCCAGCTCGTCGGCGGCTGCGTTCAACCAGGTCGATGAGTCGCTACAGAATTCCATCGCTGAGTCCCGTCTGACCGCCCGCGAGAACCTCGACCAATCCCGTCGCGCTATCGCGGCACTGTCCCTCACTACGGTTACTCTGACCGTAATCGCAGCTGTTCTGGTCGTTTTCGGATTCCGCCACCGGCTCCTGGAGTACCTATGATCGTTCCGTTCTCCCCATCGCTCCGCGGTCTCGCCGGTTGGCGGCGCACGGCCACCCTCGGTGTGCTCGCTATCGCCGGCCTCACCGTCAGTGCTTGCGCGCCCGATTCGCTTGCCGACGATCCCTACTCGCGCACCATCCTTGAGGCTACCGGCGATTTCCCCCTGCCACCGGGCGCGTTCTACGACAAGGCCTCCTCGAAGAAGCCTGCGCCTCAGGAAAACACCCCAGATTTGTCCACACTAGCGCCCGATGCCCAAACACCAGAGGAGCGAGTCCCGGAGATCTACAAGCGCGGTCGCATCATTGTTGGTGTTGACCAATCGTTGAACCTACTCAGCTTCCGCGATTTCAGCACCGGTGAGCTCTCGGGGTTTGAAGTATCTCTGGCACAAGAGATTGCCGCGGACATCTTTGGTGACCCCGACGCCGTTGAATTTCGGTTCGTCGACAGCAATGAACGCATCGCTGCACTCGAGGACGGCACCGTCGATGTCGTGTTGCGCACTATGACGGTCACCGATGCCCGGCGCGAAAAGGCGCTGTTTTCCGCACCGTATTTGACGGCACGAGCTGGAGTGCTTGTCTCTTCGCCGGGCGGCGACGCCTCCCCTGAGGACGTCGAGGACGGTCGCATCTGTGTCTCCCGGGGATCTACTACCGAGGATTTGATTCGACACCTGTCTCCGAACAATATGCTGCTGTTGGTCGGTAACTGGTCGGATTGCCTGATTGCACTTCAAAACGACCAGGCAGAGATTGTCGTTGCCGACGACACCATCCTCGCTGGTATCAACGACCAGGATCCGGCCACCGCAATTGTTCAGCAAGACTTGAACAAAGAAAGCTACGCGGCCGGTGTATCCAAGAGGAACCCCGGCCTCGTTCGCCAAATCAACGCGACCCTGGAGCGCATAGCGAACGACGGCACCTGGCAGTCTCTCTACAACACCTGGTTCGGCCCCTTCCTACCAAGCGGTACTCAACCGGTGCCACAGTACGGCGACGACGAAGACATACTTGGAATTACCCCCACACCGGAAGCTGCTCCAGAAGGCGAGCTGAATAACCGATGAGAGACGAAAACCAGCACCCCGAGCACCCCGAGCAAGCCCAGCATCCCCAGCATATGCCCGCCCCTCAAGAGGAAGCCCACGCAGAGGCAGAGGCTGCCGCAACGCAGGCCGTCGCCTTCGACCCGTTCGCCGATGAAGACGACGAACAAGCGCCCGGCACTGCCGCTGTCGCCTTCGACCCTTTTGCGGACGATGATGACGATGACGAAGAGTTCGATATCGCCGAATTGTTGGGGCGCGGGGGCTCGTCGTCAAGCGTGACGACCCACCCCGGCCCCCAGGCACCAGATCCGTCGATGGCCTCGCACCGGAAAGCGTTGGAGGACTTTCGCCGGAAGCGATCGACTGCGCACCGTGGACGCACCGTCGCCGACGGCATGGTGCACCTGCCGTACATCACAACGCAGGATCCGCGCGATGCAGTAATGAGTGATGAAAAGATTCGCGCGACGAATAAGCCGGCGCCGAGCCTGAAAGCCGGCGATATCGTGGCGGATCAGTACGAAATTGTGGGCCCGATTGCCCACGGCGGTCTCGGCTGGATTTATCTGGCGATTGACCACAATGTCTCGGATCGCTGGGTCGTACTCAAGGGCATGATGGCAGCGAAAAACGAGAAGGATTTCGCCGTAGTCCAGGCGGAACGCGAGTTTCTCGCGGAAATCTCGCATCCGGGAATTGTGAAGATCATCAACTTCATCGATGAGACCGACGCCAACAGCGCCACCGGCTTCATTGTGATGGAGTACGTCGGCGGTCCGTCGTTACGCAAGCAGCGACGGAGCTACCCGGACGGCGTCATGCCCTGTGACCTGGCGATTGGCTACATCCTGGAGCTGCTACCGGCGTTGGATTACCTGCACTCGCGCGGCGTTGTCTACAACGATTTGAAGCCGGACAACGTGCTGCTCAGCGAAGACCACGTCACGCTTATCGACGTTGGCGCGGTCACCGGCATCGGCGCCTACGGCCATATCTACGGCACGCCCGGTTTCCAGGCGCCGGAGATTGCCACGACGGGACCAACAATTGCCAGCGATATCTACACTGTCGGCCGCACGCTGGCCTCGCTAATTCTGAAACTGCCGGCGACCAACGGTGTCTATGCCCCTGGGCTACCGACGCCGGCCGAGGAGCCTCTGTTCCGCCGTTTCTACTCGCTCTACCGCTTCCTACTGCGCGCTTGCCACGAGGATCCCGAGGCCCGCTTCGGTTCCGCCGAAGAGATGAGTGTGCAGCTCATCGGCGTATTGCGCGAGATTCTGGCGGTGCGCGACGGCGTGCAATTCCCGCAGACGGTGTCGAATTTCTCACCGCAGCGTTCCACGTATGGCACCAAGCACCTGGTGTTCCGCACCGATCAGCTTGTCGACGGCATCACCCGCGGCGTGGAAATCACTCCGCAAGAAGTGACCTTCGCGCTGCCTGTGCCACTGATCAACCCGACGGACCCCGGTGCGCGCATCTTAAGTGCCTCGTCGTTTACAGAGCCCAACGAACTAATCGAGACACTGACCAACGCGCTGTCCGAACCCGAATATGGCTCCTCGGTGGAAATTCCACTGGGCATCGTGCGTGCGAAGCTGGACCTCGGATTAATTGATGAAGCCCGTGACAGCCTCCGCGATACCTCCGAACGCCTGCAGCGCGATTGGCGTTACCGCTGGTATGAAGGCATCACTTACCTGCTTCTCGACCAGTTCAACGATGCCCTCACCTCGTTCCACCACGTGCTGACAATGCTTCCCGGCGAGCCCGCCCCGAAGTTGGCGCTGGCAGCGACTCTCGAGTTGATTCAACAGCGCTTGGGCATCGCCAACGCATCTCTCCTCGAACCCTCTGTCGCCCGCGCCGCCGCGAACTTGAGCAGCGCGCTGGATAATGTCGCCGCCGATACGCCCGAAATCTTCTCCCCCGCCTGGGCCAGCGAGTCCCTGTCGCCTCAGACGATTCGTTTCAACACCCTGCGTCTCTACGCCGTCGTGTGGGCGGCCAACCCGACGACGGTATCCTCCGCCTTCGGGCTAGCTCGTCAGCTGGCCTCTGAGCGCCAACACGAAATGGCTATCTCCCAGCTTGACCGCGTTCCCGGTAACTCCCGCCACCATCGCATGGCACGTTTGACGACGATTCTGATGCTCACCTCCGGGATGCCCTCCGAGTTGACCGAATCGAGAATTCGCCGTGCTGCGCGTCGCCTGGTGGAGCTACCGACGAATGAACCGCGCATGCCGCAGCTGCGCATCGCTGTGATGGCGTCCGCGCTGAACTGGTTGCGCAGCTCGAACCTCGACCATGCGGCTAGCTCCAACGGTCTTTTCGATGCGCCCTTCACCGTGGCCGGCCTGCGGGAAGGGCTGGAAAAAGACTTACGGATACTGGCACGCTCTTCACAGTTTCCACGACACCGCTACAACTTGGTGGATATCGCAAATCTTATCCGGCCACGGACTTGGCGTTAGCTCTTTGCCAGCTCTCTACCGAGCCTGGTCAAACATGTGGTTGAGGGCGTGAGCGCCACCCCAGAATTGGTGAATAAAGAGAGAATTACGGTTCGTGGTTTAAGATATCCTCTATGTTTGCCTCCTCGAAATCCTCTCTCCGCAGCGCTAAGCGTGTCATTATCAGCGCTGCAGCCCTTACCACCGCCTTTGGTATTGGGGCCGGCACTGCCGTTGCCCTGCCGGTTTACCCAGACCTGCAGTCGCTGAGCCAGAATGTTCAGGACCTCAAGCTGCCGGAAATCTCGACTCTGAATCCGGGCGACCTTGCTCCAGAGCTCTCTGAGGTACTGGATTCCTCTTCGGTGAAGCTGCCGGATTCGGTCGTCGCCCTAATCGATGAAAACTTCAAGTTCGCTGAAAATAACAAGCAGATGGCGGACAAGGTCAAAACTCAGCTGCTGAACGCAATCGACCGCCTGCCGCTGCCAGCTTCGCAGAAGGCCGAAGCCACCCGCGTCGTCAACGAGGTTTTCGGTTTGCTGGAGGGCCAGAACAAGCCGTCGCAGCCTGAGCCGGCGCCTGCCCCTGCTCCACAGCCAGAGCAGAAGCCACGCCCTGAACCACGCCCAGAGCCAAACAACCCGTGCCCGCCGAGCGCCCGCGCATGCGTTGACCTGGCTAACCAGAAGACCTGGCTGCAGGAAAATGGCAATATCACCTACGGTCCGGTGCCAATGTCCTCCGGTATGCCAGGTTACGAAACCACCCGTGGCCACCTGAGCGTTACCCGCAAGGTCCGCGATGAGTGGTCGGTTCCTTACAACGGCCCGATGCCGTTCTCTGTGTACTTCACCAACGACGGTGAGGCTTTCCACGAAGGCTCAGTTAACCAGATGTCCCACGGCTGCATTCATCTGAATCACGATGATGCCGTGATGTACTTCAACACTCTGCAGGTCGGCGACGGCGTCTACATCTGGTAGTTACCTGCGCTGATGCGTTGAAATAATGACCAGGTGACTGAGCCTATTGAGGCATAGACGCAGTTTCCCTGGCGGTGAAAAATGAGCTCGCCCCACTAGATTCTTCCAGTTTGGAAGGCAGTGGGGGCGAGCTCATTTTTGTTAAGTTTTTGTTGAGTGACAGTCGCGGATCCGACCGGTGGGGTACCTAGCAGCCATCAATTACGGATTACAGGGGCCCTGCCTACTCGTCAGGGCTCCTGTCCAAAGAACTAGTCCACGAAGCTCATTGCGTAGCGGGCAATGGCCAGTTCCTCATTGGTCGGTACCACGAAGACCTTGACCTTCGAGTCATCAGCGGAGATCAGACGCGGGCCATCATTCGGCTGAGAGTTGCGCTCGTCGTCGATCTTGATACCAAAGTTCTCGAGCTCAGCCATCGAGTCACGGCGGATACCGACGTGATTCTCGCCGACACCGGCAGTGAAGGTGATAGCGTCGAGGCGACCGAGAATCAGCATGTACGAGCCGATGTAGCGACGCAGCTGGTGAACGTACATCTGGTATGCAGCCCAGGCATCCGGGTCGTGGTCATCCATGCGCTCCTGCAGAACACGGAAGTCGTTGACACCAGAAACACCCTTCAGACCAGACTGACGGTTGCACAGGTTGTCGATCTCATCGATGCTCATGCCGTTGCGGTAGAGGTGGAAGATGACGCCCGGGTCAATGTCACCGGTACGAGTGCCCATCATCAGACCAGCCAGCGGGGTCAGCCCCATCGAGGTATCCACCGCCTGGCCACCTCGGATAGCCGCACACGACGCACCGTTACCCAGGTGCAGCGTAATCTGGTTGATTTCCTCTGCCGGCTTATTCAGAAGGTCCGGCACCTGCTTGGAAACAAACTCATGCGAGGTGCCGTGGAAGCCGTAACGACGGATATCAAACTTCGATGCGACCTCTGCATTTAGCGGGTACAGAGCAGCAGCTGGCGGCATGGTGTGGAAGAAACCAGTGTCGAAGACGGCGACGTGCGGCACGTCGGGAAGCAGCTTGCGAGACTCTTCGATGCCTACGATATTGGCCGGGTTGTGCAGCGGCGCCAGCGGGATAAGATCGCGGATCATGCCGACGATCTCGTCGGTAATCAGCTCCGGTCCAGAGAACAGGCGACCACCGTGAACGACGCGGTGACCGACGGCGGCAATATCCACCGACTCCGGACCAACACCGTGCTCATCCATCAGCTCGAACGCGCGGTCAAGGCCACTGGCATGGTCAGCGATAGGCTCAGTGATTTCAATCTTCTGTCCGGAGAACTTCAGATTAATAATGCCGTCTTCTTCACCAATGCGCTCCACCAGACCGGAGACATACGGCGGCTGCGTTGAGTCCTTCTCCGGATCTACCAGCTGAAACTTGATAGAGGAGGAACCGGAGTTCAAAACAAGTACGTGACGGGACATAATAATTAGTTTCCTCCAGCCTGAATAGCGGTAATTGCAACCGTGTTGATGATGTCCGGCACCGTGGCGCCACGGGAAAGGTCGTTGACCGGCTTGTTCAAGCCCTGCAGAATCGGGCCGATTGCCAATGCACCACCACAGCGCTGGGCAATCTTGTAACCGATGTTACCGGCGTCCAGATCCGGGAACACGAAAACAGTTGCCTTACCCGCAACGGTGGAATCCGGCATCTTCTTCGCAGCCACAGACGGGTCAATAGCGGCATCGAACTGCAGCGGACCATCGACAGCGAGGTCCGGAGCCAGCTCCTTGGCCTTAGCCAGACCCGCCTTCACACGGTCAACATCCTCACCTGTGCCGGATGCTCCAGTGGAGTAGCTCAGCATGGCAACGCGGGCATCGATACCGAAGGAAGCTGCAGTCTCGGCGGATACTACCGCGATTTCACCCAGCTGTTCCGGAGCCGGCTTCGGCAGCACCGCACAGTCCGCAAAACCCCACAGCGAGTTGTCCATAACCATGAGGAACAGTGACGACACCGTGGAAGCCGACGGCTTGGTCTTAATGATTTGCAAGGACGGACGAATGGTGTGCGCAGTTGTGTGGGCTGCACCGGACACCATGCCGTCGACAAGCCCGTTGTGAATCATCATCGTCGCAAAGTAGGAGATGTCCTGCATCGTCTCACGGGCCTGCTCCAGCGTGACCCCCTTGGCCTTGCGCATCTCTGCGAACTGTTCCGCGAACTGCTCAACATATTCGGAGGTCTGTGGGTTCCAGAGATGGGCGGCGTCGATGTCAAAACCCAGTTCGGCGGCGCGCGACTTCATCGCATCCGGGTCACCGAGGATAGTGAGCTCACAGATGTCCTCGCGCAGGAGGTAATCAGCGGCCTCAAGAATGCGGTCATCGTCCCCCTCTGGCAGCACAATGTGGCGCTTATCAGCCTTGGCGCGCTGCAACAGCCACCACTGGAAACGCTGTGGAGTCATCACTGTGGTGACCTCGCGGTTTACGACCTTGCGAAGCCCCTCAGCATCGTCAACGGCAACAACGGGAACGTCGAGCTCGAGAGTCTTACCAGCCTCGGCTGCTTCCTCCCCTGTGAGAACGACACCGAGTACCTCGCTGTGACGCTGAGCTGCACTGCTGAGCACCAAACGAACGCGAGCCTTTGCGGCCTCTGTGTGGCAGCCCTCGCCACCAGCGACAACGATGACACCGGCACCGGCGACGGTGGCAATGCGGAAGTCAAAATCGAGGTTGCCGGAGCCGGTCAGAACAGCCGCCCCCTCATTAGCAGCGCGGTCAGCCTCAACAGCACTGACGATGGTGTCAAGCGCGGATTCCGGATCCAAAACAGCCTGATCCACAGTGGCGCCGTGAGCCCCACCGACAGTGTGGAGGCAACGTGCCCCACCCAGTGCCTCAGACAATGCCGTAATGACATCTTGTAGATCGTCTGCGCGGTCCACTGAAGTAATCAGGACTGCGGAGTTGTTGGTGGACGCTTGGGCGTTCTTATCGCTCACCGACGTTCCTTTCTCGCACTGCGCTTAATCGTTGACTTATTTAAACGTTGACTTGGCTCGAGCCATTGGACTGCCGGAGGCTCAAGATCATGCTGAGCTTCCAATCCCGCTGAGTCCCAAATCATTATTTTCATCTTATTGTGAGTCACCTTACATCTCACGACGGACTCAAACCTCTTTGGTTACCCCTGGTAGCCACACTTTTCCCCACAGATTCCAACAGTTTTCCCGCACAATCGCGGCTTTTATGCGGTTTTTCTAGTGAACTATCCCAAATTCCCACATTGGACGTGACGAAGGTCACATTTAGTTTTGTATGCCTTCAAAAGCATCTCACCGATGATGTGACGCTCGCCTCTCGATTTTTCGTAAGTTATCGCTACGATTGGGGGCGCTACCATTGGGAATATCGAATAAACCAATAACTCCTTTCCCCACGAGGTCACCGCTGGCAGCTACTTACGCCGCGGCCTCGTGGCCGTCGTAAAGCATTAGAGAAAGAAGGACACGCTTCATGAATCGCCCGCTCCGCGTTGCCGTAATTGGCTCTGGCCCGGCCGGTGTTTATGCTTCCGATGCACTGATGAAATCCAGTACTGACGTGGAAGTCGATCTGTTTGAAAAGATGCCGGCTCCATTTGGTCTAATCCGCTACGGTGTCGCCCCCGACCACCCACGTATCAAGGGCATCATTATGGCCTTACACCGGGTGATGGAAAAGCCGGAGCTGCGCCTGTTTTCCAACGTTGAGTTCGGCAAAGACATCACGCTCGACGAATTAAAGGAGCATTACGACGCCGTCATCTTCGCCACCGGTGCCGTCGGCGACCGCGCCCTGCCGACTCCGGGAGCGGACCTGCCCGAGCACTTCGGCGCAGGCGAATTCGTAGGCTTCTACGACGGCAATCCGCTCTTTGAGCGCACCTGGGATCTCTCGGCGGAGTCCGTGGCCGTCGTCGGCGTAGGCAACGTCGCGCTGGATGTCTCTCGAATCCTGGCGAAGACCGGTGAGGAACTGCACGTCACAGAGATCCCGGACAATGTTTACGAAGTTCTGAAGACAAATAAGGCCAAGGAAGTCCACGTCTTCGGCCGCCGTGGCCCGGCACAGGCAAAGTTCACTCCGCTGGAGCTCAAGGAACTCGACTACTCACCGAACGTCGAGGTCGTTGTCGATCCGCGCGACATTGACTACGACTCCGCATCCCAGATTATGCGTCGCAACTCCAAGATCACTGACCAGGTCTGCACCATCTTGGAGAACTACGCCATCCGTGAACCGAAGAACGCACCGCACAAGCTCTACATTCACTTCTTCGAGTCGCCAGTGGAGATCCTCAGCGAGGAGGGTGCCGACGGCGAGCAGCACGTGGTCGGCTTGCGCACTCAGCGCATGGAATACGACGGTGCTGGCGGACTGCGGCCGACCGGCGAGACTACCGACTGGAAGGTCGGCGCTGTCTACTCCGCCGTGGGCTACCGCTCTGATGCACTGCCGGGTATCCCGTTCGACAACGTGAAGAATGTCATTTCCAACGTCGGTGGTCGAGTCATCGAATCCGACAACACCGAGGATGAAGCAGCCGAGGCCATCACTGGCCTCTACACCACCGGTTGGGTTCGCCGCGGACCGGTCGGCCTGATTGGTAATACCAAGGGCGATGCCAACGAGGCCGTGGCCAACCTGCTGGCCGATGCCGCAGAGGGCAAGAAATTCAACCCGTCGAAGCCGGAGTTGTCCGCTGTCAACGAGCTGCTGGAGTCAAAGGGCATCGACTACCTGGACTGGGAGGGCTGGCACAAGCTCGATGCTGCCGAACGCACCGCCGGCGAGGCCGAGGGCCGCGAACGCAAGAAGTATGTCGAATGGGATGAGATGGTCACCCACTCCAAGGGCGAGTAACAGCGAGTAACGAGGGCGGATAAAAAGCGCCGGCTACGCCACTACCTGCACGTCCGTGTACGCGGCGCCCGAGTCCCAGCGGCAGCACACGATCGGCGCCAACAGCTCGGCCAATGGCTCACCAAAAGCCACCTGGCCGGCACCGGCGGCAGCGCCCGCATCGGTGACTCGATCCCACAGTAGGCCCGGCGCGGTAAACAGCGGCACCACTACGAGTCCGCGACCGCGCTTGGCCGCGCGCTCCTGTGCCACGGCCACAGCATCGGCTCCCTTGATCTTCTCAGGACCGACCACGAATGCCGCACTCACATATCCCGGCAGCATCCCGCCAAGATTTGCCGCAAATTGGTGCACCGCCGCATTGGACTCCTCATCAGAGGAGCCGACCCCCACCACCAGCGCATCGACCGGCCAGGAAAAAGACGCATTCTCCGCCGCTTCAATGATTCGCTTTACGACGGCGCGCTTCGTGCCGTCGCCAAGCCCGAGTCCTTCAGCCACTGTGATGTCAACACCATGCCGATTGCAGAGTCGAACCTGCTCGGGAACATCGACTCGCGAGTGGAACGCATCGGTGAACAGCAGCGGTACGGCCAGCGCCTGAGTCTCGCCGGCAGCGGCGAGCTCAGCACATACGGCATCTAGCGAGGGCTCGTCGAGGTCCAGCCATGCGAGGCGAATCTGAGAGGGCGCATCCAGGCGGGTGAGCGGCATCTTCTCGCGCACAAGCGCGACCACTTCTTCGAGCACCGGTTTGGTCTCTGGGTGCCGGGAACCGTGCGCAAGCAGAATCAGTGCGGTCATCGATGGTCTCCTCAGGCTCGCTAGCTGTGCTTTCTGGTTTCTCTACCTGGCAGCTCTACTGGGCAGCGCCACGCACGAGACCTGCGGTGAGAGTGTCACCGGTGCCCGGCTCGATGAGCAGGAATGCACCGACACGGCCACCGACGCGGTAGGCATCGACCGGCAGCGGCTGTGCGACCTCGATGGTGATCTCGGCGACGTCGTTGACTGCGAGCTGATCAGCCACACCGGTGGGCTCACCAGTTTCGATATCAATGAGCGCATCGACGGAAGCGATACGACCACGCACCAGCGCGGCACCGTAGCGCACCTCTACGACGCGACCGACTGCGAGCGGCTTGTCCGCAAGGTGGACAGCCACGGCGGAGAAACGGCGCACGTCCTCCGGGCGGGTGCCGCTGATAAGGTCACCGCGGGCGAGGTCGAACTCGGCATCCAGGCTGATGGCCACGGACTGACCGGCCACGGCCTCAGTGACATCCTCGGCTGCCACGGTGATTTTCGTGACCGTAGCCTGGCGGTTGACGTCTACGGAGACAGTGTCACCCACACGCACACTGCCTGCGGCGATACGGCCAGCGTAACCGCGGTATTCAGTGGCGTGATCACGAATGACGTAGTCGATGGGCAGACGCAGGTCGGCCTCGGCATCGGTTTCCAGGTCGGCACCGATGTTGAGGTTTTCCAGCAGTTCCAGCACGGTTGGCCCCTCGTACCACGGGGTGTGCTCAGACGGATCGACAATGTTGTCGCCGACCAGCGCCGACACCGGAACAACGAAGGTGTTCTGCAGACCCAGGCGCTCTGCCAGCGCTGCCACATCCGACTCAATCTTGCGGAAAGCCTCTTCGCTGTAGTCCAGCAGGTCAATCTTGTTGACCGCGAAGATGACGTGGCGAACACCCAGCAGACCGGCCACCGTTGCGTGACGCTTGGTCTGCGTCACGACGCCGTTGCGCGCGTCGATAAGCAAAACGACGGCCTCGGCGGTGGACATACCGGTGATGGTGTTTCGGGTGTACTGCTCGTGACCAGGGCAGTCGGCCAGGATGAACGAGCGGACGTCGGTGGCGAAGTAGCGGTAGGCGACGTCGATGGTGATGCCCTGCTCACGCTCGGCCCGCAGACCATCGACCAGCAGCGACAGGTCAGGATTTTCCTGACCGCGTGCCTGCGAGGAGGCGACAACGGCCTCGTACTGGTCAGCGAGGATGTTCTTCGTGTCGTGCAGCAAGCGCCCGACAAAGGTCGACTTACCGTCGTCGACGGAGCCAGCGGTGCACAGGCGAAGAGTGCGACGAGCGCGAGTGGCGCGGTCGGCGGTAATCAGGGTAGCTGGGGAATTTGGCTGGCTCATCAGAAGTAACCTTCCTTCTTGCGGTCTTCCATGGAGGATTCGGACAACTTGTCATCTGCGCGGGTAGCGCCGCGCTCGGTGAGCTTGGATGTGCGAAGTTCCTCCATGACCTCCGCAATAGTGGTGGCAGTCGATTCGACAGCGCCGGTACAGCTCATGTCACCGACAGTGCGGTAGCGGACAGTGCGAACCTCGAGGGTCTCACCGTCGCGGGGTCCACCCCACTCGCCCGGCGCCAACCACATGCCGCCGCGGTTGAACACCTCACGCTCATGGGAAAAGTAGATGGGTGGCAGCTCGATGTCACGGGCTTCGATGTAGGCCCAGACGTCGGCCTCGGTCCAGTTCGAGATTGGGAAAACGCGGACGTTCTCTCCAGCTGCATGGCGACCGTTGTAGAGGCCCCACAGCTCGGGGCGCTGACGGCGTGGATCCCAACCGCCGAAGGAGTCGCGGACGGAGAACACGCGCTCCTTGGCGCGGGCCTTCTCCTCATCGCGGCGGGCGCCACCGAGGACGGCGTCGTAACCACGGTTGGCAATGGTCTCCACCAGCGGCACGGTCTGCAAGGGGTTGCGGGTGCCGTCGGCACGCTCGGTGAGCACACCGCTGTCGATCCAGTCCTGGACCTTGGCTACGTGCAGCTTAATGCCCGGCTGAGCGGCAATCTTGTCGCGGAATTCAATAACTTCGGGGAAGTTGTGGCCGGTGTCGACGTGGAGCAGCTCCAGCGGGATACCCGCCGGTGCGAAGGCGCGCTTGGCCAGCTCGAGCACGACGACGGAGTCCTTTCCGCCGGAAAAAAGTAGTGCCGGACGGTCAAACTGGCCGGCGGTCTGGCGAATAATGTCGATGGCCTCGGCTTCCAGTTCGGCAAGCCGCGGATCGAGGCGGTTTTGTACGGAAACGGTGGTTGAGCTAGTCATGGGGGTCTTTCTATTGGGGCTGTGTTGGCTGTTGTAACTGCGCTGTTTTAGCTGATGTCGGTAATCGGCGGGCGACTGGTGGCTAGCGGCCAAGTGGCTGGCGGCAAGTAGCTGTCGGCATCGTCCAGCCGCTAGCCGCTCAAACTAGAGGTGCAATCCGCACTCTGTCTTTTCGATGCCCGCCCAGCGACCCGAGCGCGGATCCGCACCCGCTGCCACTCGCGCGGTGCATGTCGCGCAGCCGATCGACGGGAACCCCTGTTGCGTCAGCGGATGCACAATGAGGTCGTTGTCCTCGATGTACTGGGCAACATCCTCATCCGTCCAGGTGGCCAGCGGGTTGAGCTTGATGCGACCAGTCTTGTCGATCTCCAGTACCGGCGTGTGTGCGCGGGTCGGTGCGTCGACGCGCTTCAGACCTGTGACCCAGCCCTCGTAGGGGCGCTTCACAGCTGACAGCGGCTCGACCTTCCGCAGTGCGCAGCATCGCGTCGGGTCGGTCTTGTACAGATCAACGCCCTCTTCGGCATCTTGCTCGGCGCGGGTGCGCTTCGGCTCAATCGACAGCAGTCGGTTGTCGTAACGCTGTGCGACCTGTTCTGCCACGTCGAGGGTCTCCGGGAAGTGGTAACCCGTATCCAGGAAAATCAAATCTGCCTCCGGCGCGTGCCGAGCAGCCAGTTCCGCCAACACCGTATCCTGCATGGACAGGGTCACGGCCAGTGGCGTATGCAGGTGCTCTGCGCCCCATTCCAGTACTTCCCCAGCAGTGGCGGTCTCCAGCTTGGAGCCCCACTCCAGTGCGAGCTCAATCAGACGACGAGCAGTTTCCGGGTTGTCCAGCACATCCTGGCGCGCGAGTGCCTCCTGAGTCTTAATGACCTCAGCGGTTTTCAGTCCCGTGCTCATGACGCCACCTTTCTATCGATATGTCCGTGCAGTTTCACTGTGAATACCCGGCAGCATTCGCGGCATTGCCAGGCGTAATCGGTTTCCACATCGGGCCACAGATCATCACCGCCGCAGTAAGGGCAATGCATCACCGCCCCCCGGTTCGGATTGGGGTGTGCGCTTCGGCCACCGATCCCAAGTCGCGCTGGCGCCTCGTCTTTTCCGCTTGTCGACGGCCCCTGCGACCGAACCCCATTGGGAGATTCACTCACTTCAGGTCCTCCTCATCAGCGCGGACAATCCACTCGCGGAACTGTTCACCCTCATGGCGCTGCTCCTTGAAATGATTGACGACGCGCTCGATGTAGTCGCCCAGTTCTGCCGAGGTGACCTTGTGTCCGCGAACCTTGCGGCCGAAGTTGGCATCGAGCCCCAGCGAACCACCGAGGTGAACCTGGAAACCCTCGACACGGTTGCCCTCATCGTCGGTGACAATCTGACCCTTGAGTCCAATGTCGGCAATCTGTGTGCGGGCACAGGCATTCGGGCAACCGTTGAGCGCAATGGTGATTGGGACATCGAGGTCGCCGAGGCGTTCCTCCAAGTCACCCACCAGATCGATTGCGCGCTGGCGCGTGGTGACAAGTGCGAGTTTGCAGAACTCCAGGCCGGTGCAGGCCAGGATGCCCCGCCGGAACGCGGAAGGCTTGGCAGACAGGCCAATTTCGTCGAGCTCAGCGAGCAGGGAGTCGACCTGGTCGTCGGCGACATCGAGGAGAATGAGCTCCTTCATGACAGTGGTGCGGACGCGGGAAACACCGTGGCGCTCGGCGATGTCGGCGAGCTTGACCAGGTCAGAGCCCGGAACACGGCCAACAGCGGGCTTCACACCGACGTAGTTGAGACCGTCGGCCTGCTTGTGCACGCCGATGTGGTCACGGTCGCCCTCGAAAGGCTCGGGCGCGGGGCCGTCGATAAGCTTGCGGTTGAGGTAGTCGTCTTCGAGTACCTGGCGGAACTTCTCCGCACCCCACTCGGCAACGAGGAACTTCAGACGCGCGCGATTACGCAGGCGACGGTAGCCGTAGTCACGGAAGATGCGGCACACGCCCGCCCATACCTCGGGAACCTCGTCCTCTGGGATCCAGGCGCCGAGACGCTGGGCGAGCATCGGGTTGGTGGAGAGACCGCCACCGACCCAAACGTCGAAACCGGGGCCGTGCTCTGGGTGATTGACACCGACAAAGGCGACGTCCTGGACCTCGTGGGTGACATCGAGACGCGGGGAACCGGAAACTGCGGACTTAAACTTACGCGGTAGGTTGGAGAACTCGTCGCCGGAGAGGTACTCGTCCTTGATGCGGCGAATAGCATTGGTGCCGTCGACGATTTCATCGGCAGCAACGCCGGCAACCGGGCTGCCCAGGATAACGCGGGGAACATCGCCGCAGCCGAAGTTGGTGTCGAGACCAACCCGCTCAAGGCGGTCCCAAATCTCCGGCATGTCCTCGATGCGGATCCAGTGCAGCTGGACGTTCTGACGGTCGGAGAAGTCCGCGGTGTCACGAGCGAAGTCGCGGGAAATCTCGCCGATAGTGCGAATGCCCTCGGTGGTGGTCTGACCACCATCGAGACGAACGCGGAGCATAAAGTACTTGTCCTGCAACTCGGCGTTAGTCTTCACACCGGTGTGCTCACCGCTAAGACCCTGCTTGCGCTGGGTGTAGAGGCCAATCCACTTAAAGCGCGGAGCTAGGTCTTCCGCAGGGATAGAGTCAAACCCCTGCTTGGAGTAGGTGTCGATAACGCGCTGCTTAACGGCAAAACCGGCATCTTCTTTCTTAATGCGCTCGTCGTCGTTAAGTGGCTCGCGGCCGTCGATAAGCCACTGCCCCTGTGGCTTCGGTGCACGCTTCTTACGTCGGGTAGCCGCTGCGGAAGCCGGACGCTCGGCGGTTTTCGTAGGAGAGCTCATGGGGAATCTACCGAATCACTTTCGTTTTGTTCTCGTTGACCGAATCAGAGTTGTTTGAATCAGCCCTGAACGAATTAGTTTCTAATTTTTATAGACCGGACGGTCTATGCAGTATTGCAGGCAACATTAGACCGACCAGTCTGGCTAGTGCAAGCCGGGGTATGCTCGGACACCTAGCGAACCCCCGCTCCACCCACGTGGACACCGTTTTCTGCGCCCACTTTGACATCTCCAGAAGCACCCTCAGCCCCGACATCAACCGAAGCCGGTGATGGGGATCCAGAACTAGACACATCAGCCGAGGAAGACCGAGAAATCGACTCAAGTTGGACCCGCTGACGCAGACGCGGAAGAGTGTCATGCGACCGCGCCCACAGCACCAGTGCGACAACGCCAAAAGCCCAGACAAGCAGCACCGTTGCCAACACGCCGCCAGAAACCAGCGGCGAAAACAGTGTTCGAATATTCAGCCCGACCAACACGCCGCCGATCACAATTCCAAGCAGGCGCGGATTAATACGCCCCACCAGGTATGCAGCCAAAGGTGCAGCAATCACACCACCGCACAGCAAACCAATTACCGGCGCGGCATGCTGAGTAAACTCCTCCCGCAGCTTTGGCAAAAAGCCCAGTACAGCAGCTAGAGCGACAAGAAATTCCGCCGCCGAGACAGTACCGATAACCTTGCGCGGCTGATCAGCCTCAGCACCGAGCAATGTGGAGGTCGTAACAGGACCCCAACCTCCACCACCAGTGGAATCGAGCAGGCCGCCAAAGAGCCCCAGCGGAGCAAGCTTTTTCGCCCCCCAGTTCTTTTTCTTGCGCTTAACATTGGCCAAAAAGGCGAAGCGGATAATCACCCACAGGCCGAGAAAGAGCAAGATTGTCGAGGTCACAGGCTTAGCCGCGTCACCATCGAGGTTGGACAAGAAGGTCGCACCAACAAAGGCGCCGATAGCCCCTGGCACACCAAGGCTCAGCACGCGTCGCCAGTCGACATTGCCGAATCGCCAGTGCGAAATACCAGAGGCCAGCGTCGTGCCCACCTCCGCTACGTGAACTACCGCTGACGCAGTGGCAGCACTACTACCAGCAACAATAAAAAGTGAAGTGGCAGTAACACCGAACGCCATCCCCAGAGTGCCATCGACTAATTGCGCGCCAAGGCCGATTAACACGAAGACTATGAGTTTTTCCATGACAAGCCCTTCCCCACTTACCCAACCAGAGCCTGCCGTTGCCACGATGCCCGCACGACGAGCCCTTTCAGAGCTCATTCAGCGGAAGCAATGCGCAGCAAAACCCTCTCAAGCCAAAGCAGTGATTCTTGCGGTGTTTTGTGTTTGCTTTTTGTAGACCAGTTTGTCTATATTCTGTTTCAGCAAGCATAGACCGATTGGTCTACGATAAGCAATCGCGACAAAGAAAATGTAGAAAAAGGATTCCACTCAATGACCAACGACCAGACTGCAGCCCAGAACGTGGCCGCTTCCTCACTGCCCGATCTCGCCAACTCCACCACGCCACTGCGTGTAGCCGTGGTCGGCTCGGGCCCGGCCGGCATCTACGCCTCCGACGCGCTGATGAAGTCCGGCCGCGACGTCGCCATCGACCTCTACGAGCGCCTTCCAGTGCCGTTCGGCCTCATCCGCTACGGCGTTGCGCCAGACCACCCGCGAATCAAGGGCATCATTAAGTCCCTCCACCGAGTGCTGGACAAGCCGCAGGTCCGACTTCTGGGCAACGTGGACGTCGGTAAGCAGGTCAGCGTCGATGAACTGCGCCAGTTCTACGACGCCATCATCTTCGCCACTGGCGCGACCGGCGACCGCGATTTGAATATCCCGGGCGCCGACCTGCCGGAGCACTACGGCGCGGGTGAGTTCGTAGGTTTCTACGACTCCCATCCGGAGTTCGCCCGCGATTGGGAACTCTCCGCTGAGTCCGTGGCCGTGGTCGGTGTCGGCAACGTGGGCCTCGACGTCGCCCGCATTCTCGCCAAGACTGCCGATGAGCTGCACGTCACCGAAATCGCCGACAACGTCTACGCTGGCCTGGCAAAGAATGCCGCCCGCGAAATTCACGTCTTCGGCCGCCGCGGCCCGGCCCAGGCAAAGTTCACTCCACTGGAGCTGAAGGAACTGGACCACTCCGACACCATTGAGGTTGTCGTGAATCCGGAGGACATCCAGTACGATGCCGCCTCCGAAACGTCCCGTCGTGAGTCCAAGATCACCGATCAGGTCTGTACGATTCTGGAAAACTACGCCATCCGCGAGCCAAAGGGCGCCCCGCACAAGCTCTTCATCCACTTCTTCGAGTCCCCGGTCGAAATCATCGGCGAGACCGGTGAGGATGGAGTACAGCACGTCAGCGCTATCCGCACCGAGCGCACTGAACTCGACGGCGAGGGTGGCGTCCGAGGCACCGGCAAGTTCACTGAATGGCCGGTCGGTGCGGTCTACCGTGCAGTCGGCTACCGCTCCGACGCAGTCACCGGCGTACCGTTCGACACCGGCACCCACACCATCCCAGATGCCGGCGGACGCGTGCTTGACGACGTCGACGGCAATCACATCCAGGGTCTGTACACCACCGGCTGGATTCGCCGTGGCCCGGTCGGTCTAATCGGTAACACCAAGGGCGACGCCAACGAAACTGTCGGCAACCTCATCGCCGACTGGGAGGCAGGCCGCCTGGTCGCACCTGCAAAGCCCACGCATAACGACGTCGACGAGTTCCTGACCGACAAGGGCATCCAGGTCACCACCTGGGAGGGCTGGCACGCACTCGACGCCGCCGAACGTGCAGCGGGCGAAGCCGAAGGCCGCGAGCGCAAGAAGCTGGTCGAGTGGGCCGACATGGTTGCGGCCTCCACGGTCGTCGCAAAGCAGCCAGATGCCGATGACGTGGCCGAAGCTGTACACGAAGCTGTTGTGGAGACTGTCGCCAGCTAGCGCGTCGGGTCTAACCGGGCAGTTGATTGTGCACGTCAGTCGGTCTTCGGATTAGAGTTAATACATGGCTTATCATGCAGACTCATCCAACCTGGACGTCAAGGAAGTTCTGACCTGGGAAGGCTTCGGCGTCGCCTCCCGTGAACTGGCACAGCAGATTGTCGATTCGGGCTACGAGCCGGAGATCATTATCGCCGTGGCCCGCGGTGGTCTTCTACCTGCAGGTGCACTCAGCTACACCATGGGTGTCAAGCTCTCTGACGCCATTAACGTCGAGTTCTACACCGACGTGGCGGAGACCCTGCCGGATCCGGTTCTGCTGGAGCCGCTGCTGGATGTCGAATCTATTTCTGACCGTCGTCTGCTGGTCGTCGACGATGTCGCTGACTCCGGCCGCACACTACACCTCGTGCTCGATTTGCTGAAGAACTACGGCGCAGAAGTGCGCTCCGCTGTACTCTACGGCAAGTCCCGCTCGGAGATTGCACCGGACTATGTCTGGAAGCACACCGATGACTGGATTGTTTTCCCCTGGTCGGCCGAGCCACCGGTACAGAAGTCCAAGTAGATTAAGTAGCTTACGCGCCACAGCGGGCACACAAAAAGTGCGCTGCGGAGCCGATTAAGGCCGTACCGCAGCGCACACTAGGCCGTCAAACTAGCCCAGTTCGACGACCTTAATCTTCGATGCCGCCTCCGATGCACGCTCACGAGCAGCATCGACAGAATCCGCGGTCGAAACAGCAACGCCCATGCGGCGACGCGGGCCAGCAACCGGCTTACCAAAGATACGAATATCAGTCTCCGGAATAGCCATGGCCTCCGTCAACCCGGTGTAGCCCGGCTGCTCGATGTCAGCACCGCCGTAGACCACAGCGGAGGCTCCCGGGGACACCAGCGTGACGTCGATAGGCAGACCCAACACTGCACGCGCGTGCAGCTCGAACTCGGAGAAACGCTGGGTGCCCATGGTGACCATGCCGGTGTCGTGCGGACGCGGGCTGACCTCGGAGAACCACACCTCATCGCCGCGGACAAACAGCTCGACGCCAAAGATACCGCGACCGCCCAGCGCGTTGGTGATGCGCGCGGCGACAGAGCGCGCATTGTCCAGCGCGTTTTCGCTCATGGCAGCCGGCTGCCATGACTCAACGTAGTCGCCGTCCTGCTGACGGTGCCCAATGGGTTCACAGAACCACGTTGCCCCCTCGCCGGTCTCCGGATCAACGGAGCGCACGGTCAGCAGCGTGATCTCGTAGTCGAAATCGACGAAGCCCTCCACGATGACGCGACCGGACTCGACGCGGCCGCCACTCATGGCATAATCCCACGCGGCCTGGACATCCTCCGGCGAACGCAGCGTGGACTGCCCCTTGCCCGAGGAACTCATGACCGGCTTGACCACACACGGGAAGCCAATCTCATCAACAGCTGCGGTGAACTCATCAAAGCTGGAGGCGAAGTGATAGCGCGAGGTCGGCAGCCCAACCTCTTCCGCAGCCAGACGGCGAATACCCTCTCGGTTCATGGTCAGCTGAGTCGCCCGTGCGGTTGGAATAACGGTGACGTCCAGCGTCTCGTCTTCCTCAACCTCTGCCAGCACCTCGGTTGCCAGGGCCTCGATCTCGGGGACGATGAAGTGAGGCTTGACCTGGAGAATCAGGTCCCGCAGTGCACTGGGGTCCGACATATTCAACACGTAGGCGTGGTGAGCTACCTGGTGTGCCGGTGCATGCTCGTAGCGATCGGCAGCGTGCACCTCAACGCCAAGACGCTGGAAAGCAATGGTCACCTCCTTGCCGAGCTCGCCAGAGCCGAGCAGCAGAACTCGCGTTGCTCCCGGCTGGTACGGGGTTCCGGTGACTTCAGGGGTGAACATCGAGATAAACTCGCTTTCGTCTACGGCACATACGCTGCGCAACCAGCAGCTGTGAAATTGGTTGTCTCCAGCATACGACAGCAGGCGGATTCACCGCGGCGGGCGCGGGGCGGGGAGTCTAGCGCGGGACCACTCGCTGGAACTCAGCCAACGCCGCATCCCGGTCAGCAGCCAGGACAACATTCGCCTCAGCACCGGCAGGATCTTCCACCACCTGACCACGGCGAGCTGGCTCATCTGCAAAGGTTCGCTTATCGACGCCCACGAGACGCATCTTCTCCACTTCCCCTGTCACCGCACCGACGGCCACCATCGCAGCAAAGAGGTCATGGACCTGCGCCTTGTAACCGACCCCCACACCCTGGTGGAACTCAAAGTAGAACTTCAGCGAACGGCGCAGAACACGCAGCAGCTCCGGGTTCATACCGGCATCGCGCCAGGACTCAATTTCAACATCGCTGATAGTGATGGTCTCGGTGACATTGAGTGGCACCAACGTCGGCACCGGCGCACCTGCGGCGGTGGCGATACTGCGCACGGCATCCTCCGGGCGCTCGACTGCCACAGCGCCTGCGGTTCCGAAGATCTCGGTGACCGCGGTGGGGTCGACCCAGAAGTTCCATTCCGCAAACTCGGTAACGTTGCCGTGGTACTCCACAGCACCGCCCATAATGGTCACACCGTCGAGCTCCCGCATGAGTTCTGGGTACTTCTTCAAAGCGGCCACGTAGGTGGTCATAGGGCCGGTGACCAGCAGGTGCACCTTCTCCCCCGTCGACCGCGCCTGCTCGATGACCTGGCGCCACAGCGACAGCGGATCCGCCGCCCCTGCGCGGCCCGGTTCGTAGATGACGGCCGGTGGCGCCAGGTTATAGCCCAGCCCGTATGGTCCATGAGTCTCAGGCGTGGTGGTCAACTCACGGTCAGCAGGCCCCTCGAAACCGCTGACAACCGGCACCTCCGGACAACCGCAAAGATTCAACATGTACTTGGTATTGCGAGCGGACCATGCCGCAGTGGTGTTACCACCTGCGCAGGTCACACCCACCAGCTCGATCTCGCCTGCGGTATGCAACCCCGCGAGGTAGACGAGAGCAAGACTGTCATCGATACCCGTGTCAACGTCGGCAAGCACTTTCAAACGCGTCATAAGGTCAAGTGTGACACGAAACACGCTCGGCTCGCAGAGCTAAACACGGGCAAAACAGGGATACAGACGAGTCTTCGCTGGTGCTAGCCGGATTTACTAGTTCGTCGCCATCGCTGCATCACCCACCGGAGCGGACTCCGGCAGCGGCATAGCCAGCTCGGTCAAGACCTCGCGCAGGCGCGTCGGGTAGTCGGTGATGATGCCATCGACACCAGCGGCAATCTGCTCGCGCATGGTCTCCTTTTCATTCACCGTCCACGGCACCACCTTCATGCCAGCCTCGTGCGCGCGGGAAATCAGCTCTGGCGTGGCGACCGGGTGGTAGTCAGAATCCGACGGTGTCTTGCCGTAAGGAATGCTGTGCGTCGGTGAGAGCACCTGCACGCCGAGCTGCTTGGCGGCCTCAATGATGTCGCCATCGACCTCGTCGTAATTGACATCGCCGATCCAAGGAGAATCCTTCTTCCAGGTGGTCTCGTCCCACAGCATGACCAGTGGAATCTCCGGGTTCCGTTCCGCGACCAGCGGCAGCGAGCGCCAATCGAAGGACTGAATCATCACTCGATCAGCGACACCCGCGCGGTCAATCTCGTCGAGAATCACATCGACGAACTCCTGTGGTTCTGCCGAGTCAGCGCGCTTTTCGCCCTCAATCTTGGTCTCAATGTTGAAGTGGATGTCCTGGTTGTCTTTAGTTAGCTCGAACAGCTCCGGCAGGGTCATCATCCTGTTGCCCTTGATTGGCTCCGCATCCGGGAAGTCCTCTAGCTTCTTGTCGCAGACCAGGGTTTGTACCTGCTCATAGGTGAGATCATGCACGAGCTTGCCGACGTACGGGTACTGCGGATCCCCCTCCGTCACTGGCTCGGTGTCCGAGCACTTATCGTCTTGGATCTCCGGATCGTGCCAGACCATAGGCACGCCATCCTTCGTCAGAACGATGTCCAGCTCCAACGTCGTAACGCCCAGCTCCAGCGAGTTGGCCATCGCCTGCTTGGACTCCTCCGTCCATTCGCCGCGACCACCACGGTGCGACTGCAGATCAAAACCCTCCGGCAGCTTAGCCATCGCAGCCGGCCGCACATTCGCGGACGCATTCAGCTCAGCGACCTGCTGCTTTTCAAAGGTCTTCTCTTCGCTCGCCGTGGTGCTAACCGCGCTTGCACTGCTTGACGACGATGCCGCATCGTTGTCCGCATCATTGCTGCAGGCTGCAATAGGAGAAATAGCAAACGCGCCCATAGCGATCGCCGCGATTGCGCGACGCGTGCCGTGGATGCGTGAACTCTGAGGCTGCTCGCTCTGCTTGGCCTGTTCGTCAAACATGGAGTCAGATGAGTTGCAAGAAGACATGGCCGGTGATTTTCCTCTTTGGGCGTAGTGTTAGCGACTTCATAGCGACGGAGTAGTACCGACAACAAAGTGTCGACAAACTAGCGTCGGAGGTTTATACGGAACACAGAAATCTACGTGAAATCTGTGTGGTGCGCCACTACTTTAAAACGGCTTGCCAGCACTCGCATCTGGAGAGAGCACGGGTTAGAGATTAATTTCCCTCTGCCTTTGGAATCTCACCTTCTTGAGCAACTTCTGCCCCATCCCAGGAGTACGTAACGGGAGCGTTGTACTGGTCTTTAAAGGCGAAGGCACCGCCGTCTTCAATCATTTTATTGACATCGAAGAAATTGACGGTCACAGTTTTGCCATCGCCTTCGACCGAGTTGATTGTCTGCGGACCGCCGGCGGTACCCACGTACTCGCCCTTATGAAACAGCAGCACTGCACCAGAGGTGGTTGAGTGGGTAATTTCATTCTGTACTGCTGAGGCAAAGGTCAACTCGCTGGTGGTATCCCAGTTCGTATTGTCCGTGACTGTCCAACCGCTGCCATTGCCACCTTCCATTGAGTTCAGGTCGGCAACCGCTTCTTCGAAAGCCTCTTCCTGGGTTGGCGCAGAAGAACCCCCATCGGTGTCGTTGTCATCGACATCCGGATTGGGGGTATCTGCACTTTCACTGTCATCCTCGACAGTGGTGGTCGTAGTGATGGTGGTCGTTTCTTCATCTGCCTGAGGAGCAGAGGTCGGTGCTGTGGTCTCATCGGTGGAGCAACCGGACAAAGCCACTACACCTGCGACCGCCGCGCTAACCAGCATCGACCCGCGACGAACTGAACGACCACTCATGGCTGGAACCTCTTCTGTTCTCTCAAGTTTTCTCAAGCACTTAGCTACGGCGGAGCATTACTTTCTCATGTCCGACTCTGAATTGAGTTTACTTGGAAAAAATCAAGAGTCCCCGAGAGTGCCCAAGAATTCTCGAAAGCTCTCGAGCGTTCTCGGGGGCCGTTAGGAAGCGGGCTTCGCGCCGCCGGGAATCTTACCCTCGTGGACGACGTGATCGCCGTTCCAGAAGAAGTGAACATTAGAGGTGAACTCCGCCGCATCAGCGTTCGGAGCGCCAGCGGCCTCCTGGGCCTCCCAGTCGTGGTAGATGACCGAAATGTTCTTACCATCAGGGGTCGGCGTCACCTTGTTGATGTGCTGAGGCCGGTCAGAGTCCGTACCAATGAACTCACCCTTGTGGAACATCAACAGCACAGTGGAGGACTGAGCGTTACCCTGCTTGGCCTGATCTGCGAGAGCAAAGCTCAAATCGCTACACGGGCTGAAGTTGGAGGTGCCAGTGTACTTCCACCCATCATGGTTGTTCGGACGCTCCCTGTTGACCTTATCCAGGGCCGCCTGGATTTCAGGAGCAGCCGGGTTCGGGGTACAGCTATCCTCCTTCGCCGGAGCTGGTGCCGGAGCTGGAGCCGGTTTCGCCTGGGCCGCAGGAGCTGCAACTGCTCCGCCCACTGCGGAGAAAACCATCGCGCCGGAAAGCACGGCGGAACTTGCCAGTCGTTGTACTCGGTGTCCTGTGTTTTGCATGAAAACCACACGCCTTCTGTCGTTTGGACTTCTGTCGTTGGACTACGCGGTGAGGCCTACGATACAAAAATGACTCTGGGATGCCAGGGGCAACTGACAATTCCCAGAGCCTTCGCGTGGTTAGCAAATGTTCTTTTTTGAAGCAGCCAGCGGTTTCGACACCAAAGATTTTTTATCTAACAGTTCGATAAAGCCGGGTCGAAAGCCGGACGATTTTCCGGTTAGTTCGCCACTGCCTCCAGGCTGGGTGTCCAGCGCTAGTTGTCCAGCACGTCGTGAACAACGATGGTCTGGTCACGCCCCGGGCCAACACCGATGTAAGAAATGCGAGCGCCGGAGAGCTCCTCCAGGCGGTTCAGGTAATCCTTGGCCTTGTCCGGCAGCTCATCGAAGGTGCGGCAGCCAGTGATGTCTTCGTCCCACGCAGGCATGGTCTCGTAAATCGGGACAGCGTGGTGGAACTCCGACTGGGTGAGTGGCATTTCGTCGTGACGCACGCCATCAACGTCGTAAGCGACACAAATCGGAATCTCGCCGATACCAGTCAGGACGTCCAGCTTGGTGATGAACAAATCCGTGAAACCGTTGACGCGCGCGGCGTAGCGAGCCAGCACCGAATCGTACCAACCACAGCGGCGCTTACGGCCGGTGTTGACTCCGACCTCACCGCCGGTGGTCTGGAGGTACTCGCCCCACTTGTCGAACAGCTCCGTCGGGAACGGGCCAGCACCGACGCGGGTGGTGTAGGCCTTCATGATGCCCAGCACCGAAGTGATCTTCGTCGGGCCGATACCGGTACCCACGCAGGCACCACCAGCGGTTGGGTTCGAGGAGGTCACGAACGGGTAGGTGCCGTGGTCGACATCGAGCATGGTGGCCTGGCCGCCCTCCATGAGGACGTGCTTGCCGGCATCCAGAGCCCGGTTGAGCTCAAACTCCGAGTTGATAATCATCGGACGCAGACGATCGGCGAAGCCCATGAAGTAATCGAAGACCTCATCCGGGTCGATGGCGCGGCGGTTGTACAGCTTGACCAGAATCTGGTTCTTCTGAGCCAGCGAAGACTCAATCTTCTGGCGCAGAATCGACTCATCCAGAATGTCCTGGACACGCAAGCCCGTACGGCCGACCTTGTCGGCGTACGTCGGACCAATACCGCGACCAGTGGTGCCGATAGCGCGCTTACCCAGGAAGCGCTCGGTCACGCGGTCCAGCGTCTGGTGGTACGGAGCAACCATGTGGGCATTGCCCGAAACGCGCAGGCGGGAGGCCTTTGCACCGCGGGCTTCGAGGCCATCAATCTCGTCGAAAAGCGCCTCGAGGTTGACCACACAGCCGTTACCGATAATCGGCACCGCGTTTTCCGACAGCACACCCGCCGGAAGCAGCTTCAGCTCGTACTTCTCACCGCCGACGACAACGGTGTGGCCGGCGTTGTTGCCACCGTTGGGCTTGACGACGTAGTCGACGCGGCCACCGAGAATATCGGTTGCTTTGCCCTTGCCCTCGTCGCCCCACTGGGCACCGACGATAATGATTGCGGCCATAGTCCTACTTCAACTCCTGGGATTGCAGACGACGCATTAGAGTGTAGTCCTATGCGTATTGTTGTGCTGCAGTGTGGCCCCGATGTACCCGCGTTTCCCCAATTGCTCCGCCAATCATGGCCTACATCAGCACCGTCCGCACCATCGGCACCAGCTACTCCGGCGCCACCCGCCTATGCGCTTCACGACGTCGCGATGATCCCCGCCCGCAAGGAGCTGGCTTTCATCGACGACCTGGCCAAGGACGTACTGCCTATCGATACAGCACCGACGCCGGAGGAAATCTCCAAGCAGAAAAAGGTCGACCACTTAGGCGCTCCGCAACCCGCTCCGCAAAAGCCGAGCGAGCCGTTACGAATTGTGGTCGTTGGCACCGACGCGGCACTGGCTGCCGTGGCAACCTACCTGATGCGCAAGAACCTCCTGTGGATTGAACTGGCACATGTCCCCACCGCACCCTCGACCGCGGCCAAAAACTGGGGCATCGAAGGAGGAGAAGGGCTCGATGCGGCGGCCGCGCTCACACGCCCGACGATGCCAGTGCCGCTGATCCGCGATGACACCGGACACGCAATTGTTGGTTACGCCCTATTGACAGAGCCAGGAATTACCGGAGTGTCCTCGGAAAACGGGTTTACTGGCGAGGTCTATGTCGACGAGCATCAGATGTTCTCCGGCACATCCACCGGCCTGCAGATTCGCCCTACCCCCGACGCCCCGGGCATCGTTGCGGCCGAAGTTCCGTCACCGGAAGCTCAAATCGGTAACGAGGATGGAGGCAACAAAGGCCTGCTGAGCCGACTCGGATTGGGTCGCGGTGGCCGTCGTAAAGCGAAAGAAGCCCCGTCCCGCGAGCTGCACCGCCCGATGACGGGTCGGGCAGTTCAAGTTGGTGGCCTGAGCTTCCGTTACGTACGCGATGGCGTAGAGTCGCGAAAGCCGCGCGAGAAAACAACTCTGTACCGACACCTCCGCGACTTGCAGATTGTGCACTAACTGCGTCGGGGGGGGCAATAGCCACGGTCTGCCTGTGAGAAAGTGGCCTGCATGAAAGTGGCCTGCGCGATGGTTCGAGTACAGATAACATTTGGGTGTTAAAGCCACTGCCCGTCACTGCCTCGTTAGGACAGCATCATGACTGACAACACCCCACGGCTACGCGCTGGCGACCAAGCCCGCCACACTGCGCTGGAACGCTTGGAATGGGCATTCCGCGATGGCCAGATTGACTTTGCGGAACTGCAGGAGCGCACCGAGAAAGCCCAAAAGGCAACGTACATTGATGAGTTGCCCGCATTGACACAGGACTTGTCGCTGCCCGCGAACCTGGCCGAGCCGACTCCACATGCGCACCCAAACCCTAACCTGTACCCGAACCTGCACAGCGTCCCGGACGAGCATCATTCAGTGGCACCGAATGCAGCCAACAATCATCAGCCAGCTCGGATTGATAGCTCCGCCGCGGCAACTGGTTCGAAGCTCTCCATCGGTATCTTCGGCGGCACCGACAAGAGAGGCTCTTGGACGTGCGCTCCCACGCACACCACGGTGGCGACCTTCGGCGGGACCGGCTTGGATTTCCGCGAGGCCATCCTGACCGCGGAAACCACTGTCGTCAACATTGGCTGCGCCTTCGGTGGAGTCGACGTCATTGTCCCCGACCACTACCAGGTTGATGTCGACGTGCTCCCCATCTTTGGCGGCACGGATGTTACTGGAAAGCCGGGACGCAACCTACCCGCTCCTGGCGCCGGACAGGCTCCGAAGATTATTGTGCGCGGCTTTGTCGCTTTCGGTGGCGTCGAGGTCAAGCGCGTACCGCAGTAGAGCATGTTGCAGTAGCACGGGGCAGTAGAGCGTGCCGCAGTAACCGACTGCCGCCTAGCGAGCCGCTACTCGCCCACTCCTCACCGGCTACTCGTCCCATACCTCCGGCGGCATCGCTGGGAACGGGGTCGTCGGCGGCAGCGTTGCCACAGCCGAACGTCTGGACAGACCACACACCTGCAACAGGTCCACCACCAATGATCGGCACTGCGCAAACACGACCTGCTCTGACAACGTTGTGTCGTCGATCACGCGCGGGTGCATTTTCGCCGCTAGACGACGCAAGTACCGAACCGCGTCTTCAAGCTTGACCTCTCCGGATCCCTCGGAAAGCTGGGCGATAGCGATGTCGCCGGATTCGAAAGGCAACTCGCCCCACTCTGGGATTCGGCGCACGGCGGCTTCGTCGTCAAGCACATGACTGACCAGGCGCGTGCCTTCAGATACGCCGAGAACAAGCCCACACAGTTCGGGCGAAAAGTCGATGTGGTCCTCGCGGGCTGTGATAGCGCGACGCGCGAGCACACGGATGTTGCGCATGGCGTTGTCGACAGGATGAACCATGCGTGACAGCGAGTGGATTCGATCCCGGGACCGCCAGAGCAACGGGGAGATGCGGACCTGCTCGCCCGCGTCGGCAACGGTGCGGTCCATCAGCGAGACCTGCGCCTGCATGGAGCGCACCACGCTCAGTGCGGTGCGGATGCGATCGATGTCGCCCTCTTTCATGCCGATGCCGATGTCATAAAGTACGTCTGCCCCCATGTCGAGGACCTTGGCCACCTTGCGGCGAGCACCCGCCAGCGGGCTTCGCGGCAATACCATGAGCACAATAATGCCCACCACACCACCGACGAGAGCATCGATCATTCGGTAATAAGAACCAGCGGTGCCCGGCGGAATAATGGTGGCGATGAGCACGGCTGAAGATGCCGCTTGGTTCACCACAAGCGGGCCTCGACCGACAAACACGCCGATGACCATAGCGACGAACACCCCAACAGTCAGCTGCCAGATACCCGAGCCGAGGATGGAGATAATCACATCACCAATGCCGACTCCCAGCGAGGCACCGAGCACCAACTCAACAGAGTGCTTCAGGCGAGGACCTGCGGTCATCACATTGAGGCTGATGAAAGCGGCCATCGGCGCGAAGAATGGGTTGGGGTGCCCCAGTACCTCAAGCGCGAACCAGTAGGCCAACCCGGCGGCTAGCGTGGCTTGGACAATAAGCATCCAGCGGGAGCGCACACGGGCAACGGCATGGAGGAAACGCGTGCGGGGCCTCACTTTCTGACGCAGCTTGTTTGCTGCGCGGGAGGCGGGATGTAGGTACGTATTGCGAAAATCTTGGAAATCCGGACGCGGATTATCCTCGACGAATTGCGTTTCCTTAGCTTCGACGAGGTCGCCGACATGCGCGGGAGCAATGTTCTCAAGATTCCTGGCAGCTGCGGCATCCTTATCTTCCCCACCAGCGATGCCAGCCATGCCGAAGTCACCATCCTCATGTGAAAAACTGTGCGCTTTTTATGTACCCGGTGTGCTGTTGTGCACTTTTCTGTGATCGCTGAATCTCTGTGCGCGATTAAAGACCCAACTCTGGTAGCGCGGATTCATCGCTGTCGCGCAGCAACGCCATCATGCGTTCGAATTCATCATCCTCACCGATAGCCTTAGCAGCCTTAGCCAACGCCGCGAAGGCGCGGAGCACACCACGATTAGGCTCGTGCTCCCATGGAATCGCTCCGAACCCCTTCCAGCCGTTTCCGCGCAGCAGGTCCAGACCACGGTGGTAACCAGTGCGGGCGAAGGCATAGGCCTGAATCTCCTGACCTTCGGACAAGGCACTTTCAGCCAAGTCTGCCCAAGCCTGGGAATCGCGCGGGCATGCGCGAACCACAGCCTCCGGGCTTGCGCCACCGTTGCGGGCAGCAACGGCCTCGTCGAGAACGGGGAGCTTCACGGGCGCAGGAGCCATCATGTCATTGAGTTTCATGCGTCCTATTGTGCCAGGCATCACGTGCCGATGGCAGGATCTAGGCATGCGACTCTCTGTTGACGAGACTGGCCACAGCTCGGTGGCGCGGGCGTCGGCAAGCGCCAGATGGCGACCAACTACGGCCTCGCGGCTACTCAGGGCAGCTCGGTTTTGGCGAGTCCAGCGACTGACCGTTTTCTAGCTTGGTCGCAACAAAATCGGCCACTCGGGCACACGCTTCCATCAGCATCCAACCCGACAGCTGGACAGAGAGGTCACGCTCCTTGATTGCCGAACCGCGAACCGCGCCACCGACTGATTGCGCAACCGAACCGCCCTGTGGGAACTGAGCATTGTCGTTCCAATCTGCGGGGAAAAGCGGCAGGCCATCGACCTCAAGGCGGTGGTACCAGCACTTCTCCCCCGACGCCAGAACCAGTCGGCGAGCAATGCGGGCCGCCGCGCGATTCATGCGATTGTCTCCAGGCAAACGCACCGCCGCATCGGCGAGATATCGCACGAGGATGCCGTTGAACAGACCGCCATCGCCGCCACCGGCACCGGTGATGACATTGTCGGTGGTCGCCAAATCCTTTGCCACCGCGTGGATGAGGTTTTGCACGCGCGTGAAATACTTCGTCGCCTGTTCACGCTGGCCGTGCGCCCGAAGCGCAAGTCCCACTTCGAGGCAAGCGCCAATCATGACACCCTGGTTGTACGTAAACATGCCCTTCTGCACCACGGCACCTGCCATGGACAAGCGAATGCCGTCGTAGAGCAGACCTGAGTCCGCCAAAAGGTTGGCGTAAACCCAGTCGATAAGTTCCTCTGCCTCCTTGATACGACCAGCCCGGGCCAGAGCGATGGCTGCAGGACCGTTCGAGGGGACGTTGAAAAAGAGGTCCTGCTCACGCCACGGCAGCACACCCGTGGACTCCTGCCGACCATCGCCCAAGCATGAAATCAGCCGCGCCGTCGTCTTCTTGGGCACCGATGCGCCGAGGACAGCGTCGGCACGCCCGAGCGCCAGTGCCATCCACGCGCGATCGTCGTAGTACTTGTTCTTGGTCAGCAGCGTGAGGTTGCGAATGCGGATACCCCGAGTGGTCTGGCGGATAGCGCGGTACTTCTCCTTAGAGGGCACGCGCTTGGCTGCGTCTACCAGGCAGTCGAGATACTGCGCCTGCCACCAGTAATGCCAGTTGAGGAAGACCTTATGTCGCAGCGGCGCGGGCCAGGAAGCCATTGCCAGATTCGTGCCCGGAAGACCCCACAGCTTCGCCGCATGACGGTTGCGAATCGCCTGCTCAGCCACGTCCGCGCGATAGGCCCACGTTTCGGCCTCCGGACGCGACATTTTTAGAACCACTGGCTCTCCTTAAAACGGCTGTGAAACAGCTCTAAAACAGCCTTTCGAAATAAAACACCTAAGCAGACAATTACCAGGCTGCGGTGATATCTGCATGAGTACGAATCCAAGAGTGCATGGCAATACCCGCCGCTACCCCCGCATTTATCGAACGCGTCGATCCAAATTGGGCAATCGACACCGTCAAATCCGCCGCCTGCTGTGCTTCTTCAGTCACTCCCGGCCCCTCCTGGCCGAAGAGCAAAAGACAACGCTCGGGCAACTCAACGGTTTCGATGGGTACGGAGCCCGGCACGTTGTCCACGGCCACCACAGCCAGATCATGCTCGCGCGCCCAGCTAATGACCTCCGACACCGTCTCGTGGTGCAGCAAGTGCTGGTAGCGGTCAGTCACCATCGCGCCACGACGATTCCAACGCTTGCGCCCCACGATGTGCACGGCCTCTACCAGGAAGGCATTTGCGGTGCGTACCACGGTGCCGATGTTGGAGTCATTCTCAAAATTCTCGATGGCGATGTGCAACGGATGACGACGCTTATCCAGCTCCGCGACGATAGCCTCCATCGTCCAGTAGCGGTAGGCATCGACGACATTGCGTCGGTCGCCCTCATCCAGAAGCTGCTCATCGTATTCTGGGCCGGTCGGCCGGGGTTCGTTCGGGTGCTCCTGCTCCCACGGCCCCACCCCGACACGAGCCTCAAACCACTCCGTCGGCCCCTTCCCGGGCTCAGGCGCGGTCAAGAGCCAACAGCCCCTCGACCAGGAACAACTGCGCCACGGTGTAGGTGTCCATCACTGCCGCATTCAGAAGCTTGCCGACGACGCCCTCCTCCGCAAACATCTTTCGAGCCATCAGTAGAGTGTCGGAGATGAGGAACAGGTTGCCACCGTGACCTAGGCCGTAGGTGGCATCGGCGATCGGCAGGCCGGTCTGCTCATCAGTTCCGACAGTACCGGCCCCCTCCAGCAGTACCGGGTCATCGGCCAGTGCAGAAGTCACGGCCAGCAGCGGACCGTAGCCAACAGCAGCGGGCAGCGCCTCTGGCTTTACAGCAGCGACCAGCGGTACCGAACCAGCCCACAGTGGGAAGCGAATGGCAGCACGCAGCGCGCTAATGCGAGCTCCGGCACGCCACAGCAGCACGTGGTAGGCAACCTGGTTAACTGCGAACGGCACAGAACCGCGGTTCAGGTTCGGCTTGTTCGGCATGAGAATCAAGTCGCCCAACCAACCGCCGGCGAGGCCGATGAGCAGGGTGGTCGTCGTAAAGCGAGACGTCTCATGGCGACGGCGCCAAACATTGGCCGCCAACAGTGGCATGAGGACAGTCTTGGAAACTCGACGGGGAGTCTCCCAACCGAAGGCGCTGGAGACAACGTTGACCGCACTGGCGGCGATGTAGCCGGCACGTTCTGGGGCACGGCGGGTGTCGGCGCTCGCGCTGGCGATACCGACGAGTGCGCCGAGGCCCTCGCCCGTGCGACGCACAAACATGTCAGCGACGGTTTCCTTGGTACCGGGGAGCTTGGTCGTGGTGAGCTTGGACAAGAGTCCTGCACGCTTGGTGGTCATGGGGATGTTCCTCTTTCGTGGGACTGCGTTGGGGCGGGGTGCGCTGGGTGAGGCTCGGCGAGGCTCAGTAAGTTGAGTGAGGCTCGGTAAAAGCTCTAGCGCTCAGATTCTTAGGCCAGACCCAAGTCATCCAAACCGAGCAGGTAACGGTACTCCAGGTCTTCAGCCTTGATGACCTCGTCGGCGCCCGTCGCGCGGTCAACCACAGTGGCTACACCGACAACCTCGGCACCGGCCTCGCGTAGGGCAGCTACGGCGGTCAGCGGCGAGTTGCCCGTCGTGGTGGTGTCCTCAACAACCAGGACCTTCTTGCCCACAATGTCCGGCCCCTCAATGCGGCGCTGCATGCCGTGCTTCTTGGCTTCCTTGCGTACTACGAAGGCATCAATCGGACGTCCTTCGGCGTGCATGACAGAGGTGGCCACCGGGTCCGCGCCAAGCGTCAGACCACCGACGTGCGCGTAGTCCCAGTCGGCAGTGAGCTCCCGTAGCAGGGAACCAATCAGGCGCGAGGCCTCATGATGTAGAGTGGCGCGGCGCAGGTCAACGTAGTAGTCAGCCTCACGTCCAGACGACAGCGTGACCTTGCCATGGACAACCGCCAGCTCCTTGACCAGCTCGGCCAAACGCTGCAGCTTCTCCTGATTGACATTGCTCGTGTGGGTGCTCATCTGAGGTTGTCTCCTAAATAAACGACTGTGTGCTCAAGGATATGTCTGGTTCTACTCGTCCGCGGAATCAGGGGTTGCGCCTTTGTCCTCGGATACAGATTCGGTGGGGTCGTCGCTGCTGTCGAGGTCTGGGGCGGCGTCGGTAAAAATACTGGCGGGCTTCACATTTGATCGCACTACACGTCCCCGGCTCGAGCGCATCCGGCTATGTTCGGGATCCTCACCAAGCGCAGGAATCTGCTGGCCAGAATCCCCAATGTCCTCCGACTCACCAACGTTTGCACCCATCTTTCGTGCCGTTGACCGCGAAGGCAGCGCCGTCGGATCAAGCGGTATATCCCGCGTAGGGCGCCACGACGAGCCGTCAATCGCCTGCACCACCGTGGGTTGTGCATTGCTTTGCGACGACCACTGCGAATCATCCGTGGTTGCATCCGCGGTGGCCGCGGACGAAGACGAAGGAGAATCTGCGTAGACAATTTCCTCGACGTCCAGCGGCTCATCGCCCTTGCTATTCTGCGCGCTGTGACTCTGGGCATGTCCGTTCTGTGAGCTGTGATCCTGCGATTCGTGGTTAGCAGAACCATTGCGACGCTGGTCTGGTACCGCCTGCAAGTGCCCACGCCCGGTTCCATCAGAAATTAAAGAACCAGAGTCGACGGACTGCTCGGTGAGCTGAAGACGAGTGGGATCCCACTGATTTGTGTCCGGAGCGACAGTTTCGCCCTGCGCAGGTGGCAACCTGCGCGCAATGTCGGAGAAGTCCGACAGCGATGCCAGTGCACCGTCCCAGTCCTCTGGCACTGAATTATCAATCAGCTGAGCCAAGGACCAGGAGTTTTCAGACCACATGCGGGTAATGGCCGGGTGCACGTCGGCAAGCATACGGGTTGCACGGTCGTCGAAGATGCGATGAATGAGCTCTGGGTCGGTAGCTGCGACTACCAAGCCGGCTTCGGTGGCTACGTGAGGAAGCGTCGTGCCGCCGCTGCGGCGCAGCTCGAAAACCTCATCGCTGGATACAGAGCGGCGGATGGCGATGGTGGTGATGCCACCGACATCGGCGAGGTGCATTTCCCGGCCAAAGGCGAAACCGGAGACCACGGCCTTGGCATCGCCGTCCGGCGTGCGCTGCCAGTACGACGGCAACTCATGGTCCACACGGTTGTAGACAGAATTACGTTCCTGCGCCCAGGCCTTCCGCAAGTGACGCACCCGGCGACCGCTGATACGTCGACGGACAGGAGCCACTGACTTCTGCTGGGCGCGCCGCGGTTGCGCGGGCTGGGTGGGCTCTGTGGGCTGGGCGGGCTGGGTGGCCTGGGCGTGCGCCGCAAAATCGGATGATTGCGGCACTTCGCCGGTCTCGGTATTTTCGACCGACGCAGCCTGGAATTCTGTACCGTCAACAGTTCCAGTGCGAGCGTCAGCAGCGGTGGTGCTGTTGGCCTCTGTGGCACTGGTATCGCCCACTAAACCTGTCTCGGGCTCATCCACGGTATCAGTATCTTCAGCAGTCACTGACTCGGCTGGCTCCGCGCCAGACCCTGTGCCAAACTCCGCGTCAAACTCCGCGCCGGACTCCGCGTCACTTCGGAGAGTCCCGTCCGTTCCCGCATTCAGGTCAGCTGCTGTTCCCGATGTTTCGGAAGCTCCCGCGTTTTCTGTTGCTTCGGACATTTCAGCAGCGGCCGCCGGTTCGATCCCCGAGACAGATTCAGGCTCCGCCGGCGTCATTTGCCCAGCTGAAGCCCCCAGTTCTGTCGTCGAAAACTCAGTTTCAGAGTCAACTTCAGCGGCACCATCAGTCTCAGCGACAACCTCAGAGTCAGTGCCAGTTGCGACATTCGGTCTCACCACAGAAGCTGTCTCAGAGCTGCCTTGCCCTGAAGAATCCGGTTGTTCGGACACAACATCTTCTGCCGCCACACCGGTTACTTCGCCGGTGGAGTCCGAGGGCTCGTCGTAAAGCGATGGCGACGAAGGAGACGCCACAGCAGTCTCACTTGTGCTGCGACGGCGGCGGTCGACAACGAACAGCGCGACTGCGGCGATGATGAGAATCGCTGCGAGGATGAATACTAGGGGAATCATTAATCTCCTAGCTTAAGCCAGAAGCCGTTCTATTTGGTCAGCGACAAGATGCCGTCCCCCGTCTGGCGCAATGGCAATGCCCGGGGCGAGAGCGTACAGGACTCTCTAGGACCGTAAGGGCGAGGGGAAATAGCCACATGGACGACACATCAGGGGTTCCCTGGGGCGGTCGCCCCGCCCCGGACACATGCGAGTCCGGCGCCGCTTAGAAACGGACGATAGGCAGGCTCGGATCGCCAGCCCACTGGGACCAGCCTCCGACATACAGCGAGGCGCCAGTAATGCCTGCTTCTTCCATGGCCTGAATGAACAGTGAGGAATGAAGACCGGAACCGGAGTAGACCGCTACATTACGACCAGCTTCGATACCGACGGAGGCAAAGCGCTCACGGAGCTGCTCAACAGGCAGGAAGGAGCCGTCGGCATTTTGCAGACTGCGAGCCGCCAGGTTCACGGCCCCCGGGATGTGACCTGCCTGCAGATCGACGCGCTCACTGCGGCCTTCAAAGCGGCTGAGCTCACGCGCATCCACCAAAATTCCACGTTCAGACCAGGTGCGTACGTCGTCGAGGTTGGCAACAGGCATATTGCCCTCGCTCACCGCAATCGTTCCAGGCTGAGGCAGATTGCCGGGACCGAAGGCAGTCTCATTTCCATCTGCTTCCCAAGCAGCTAACCCGCCTGTGAGGACACGCACATTCTCCAGACCCGCCCAGCGCAGAATCCACCAAGCACGTGACGCGAACAGCCCATCGCCCGCGTCGTAAACGATCACCAGATGCTCCGAGCGGACTCCCCAACGACGGACGGCATCGCGCACACGCTCGATATCCGGCAGCGGGTTGCGACCAGCTTCTCGGCTGGGAACACCCGCTAGGTCCAACTCGGGATCGCAAAACACGGCCAGAGGGATGTGAGCCGTAGCGTAGGAGTCATATGGTTTTTTAGCGCGCGACCAGCGTGCGTCAACGACGACGATGCGACCGCCGCCGGCAATCTTGTCACGAAGCTCTTGTACCGAGATGGATGTTGTCATAATCCCGGATTCTAAATCGGTTGACTTGGTAGCGCGATATGTACGTTATTAAAACTAGGAGCTTGGGAAGGTCTCAGATTATTCCTCACACTCTTGGGGGCTCGGGTTCTGCAAACCGACAATAATGCACAGTCAAGCCCGGCTAAACTGAGAATATGTCTGAAACTGCTGCACAACTGACCGTTTTCATCTCTGGCGCAGGACGTGGAATCGGCCGTGCCACTGCAGAAAAACTGCTTTCCCGTGGCTACACCGTAGGCGTCTTTGACATCTCTGGTGACCAGGAATGGGCAGCGGACCACCAGAACGCGGTCGTTGGCACTCTCGATGTCACCAATCCGCAGCAGTGGGAGGACGCGCTGAAGCAGTTCGTGGATAGGGCAGGACGCCTGGATGTGTTAATCAACAACGCCGGTATCCTCTACGGCACTCCATTCGAGGAGGGATCCTACGAGCAAGACAACGCGCTAATTGATGTCAATGTGAAGGGCGTCCACTTCGGCTGCCGCGCAGCTCTCCCTTATCTCAAGGGCTCACGCGGGCAGGTAATCAATCTCTGCTCGGCGTCAGCAATCTACGGCACCCCAGACATGGCCACCTACTCCGCCACCAAGTTCGCCGTTCGCGGCATCACGGAGGCACTCGAGGTCGAGTGGGAACCCCATGGCATCGATGTCAAGGCAGTCTGGCCGCTTTACGTCAACACCCCTATGCTCAAAAATGTCAGCACTGACGGCACCAAGCGCATGGGCATTCGCATCACACCAGATGATGTCGCCAACGCAATCGTCGACTGCATCGGCCACAAACAGGGCAAGATTACTAAGGTTCACTTCCCTGTCGGCCTGCAGACGAAACTGCTGTACTATGCCGCCAGTATCGGTACTCCTTTCCTCAACCGCTTCATTAACGCAAAGCTGACTACGAAGCGGAAAATCGGCCTCTAAGCCAGGGCGTCCCCCCCCCCACCCTCCCATCCGGCTATCCACCGGGATCCTGCCCCGTTTCGCCGTTGCCATCCGCTGTGTCTCCCGCCCGTTTCTCTCGCGCTTTACGACGTAACCAGCGCCCCGGGTTATCGAATGCATCGGGGTCCTCATTGGATTCCGCTTTCCGGTTCCCTTCTTTGTCTTTCGGTGGTACCCAGACCACACGATCAGTAGAGACCAGCTCGCACTCCCCGCTAACCCCGCCTCTTTCGTCAGTTCCTAGAATCCCCGGCACCTCATCTGGCCGGAGCGTCCACCAGGCATTTTCATCGCCTCGGGCATCATCTATCTTTCGATGTGTACCCGGATCCACCAATGTGAGATTATCCAGGTCAGTGCCACCACCGGATGCCCATGACTGCACATGATGAACATCACACATAGCTCCCGGAGTGCCCATGCCCGGCGCGGAGGAACCCCCTTCCTCTCCAAGAAGGGCCAGATACTGCGGCAAAGTCCCCAGCCTGCGCGACCGACCAAAGTACAAGGTCTGCCCCTCATTCCCCAAGACTTGGAGGAACGAATTTCTATCAACCATCTGTTGCACGGCCTGACTAATGGAAATTCGCACTCCCGCATCAGAGACCGCTTTGCCCGATCCAGGAAGTACAAAATCTTTCCCATCAGGCAAGGAGACTCCAGCTAGCGCTGCCACATCTGCGATATGCGCGACGGTGACCACCGATGTCGTTCCCCGCGCCGGCTGAAGGTCACCGCCTGGTCGAAAACCCCCGTTTACTGCAGCTTCCACTGCATCATGGAAACGCTGCTCCGGATTCCGCTCGTCATCAGCACCTTCCTCGAGCAACCCGCCAGGGCGCGCATGATCTGCCTGCAGCCTTTTGAGCACCGCTGCGAACGAAGGCGTAACCACACCGCTCAACCGGCTCATGCCGTCCGGCCCCTGAGCACCGATTTTTAAGCTTCGTTTCCGAGCGCGGTCCTCATCCGTATACGGGTCATCAACCCCCAACATCGCCCGCAGGCGGTTCGGCAATTTATTGAGATCATCAACACGGATTTTGTCCACTAAATCTGCAATGTGCTTGTCCAGCAGCCTAGACAGCTGTGCATGCTCCGTTGCCGGCAGCTCACGAACGGCTTTGTCAATCTTTGAAACAGCATCCGCACCGACAACACCTTCCTCAACTTTCTGACGAAGGTTCGGCATTCGCACATCCTCATTCGCCGGAGCAAACGGATCAACATTCCTACTCAGACGCCCGACGATATTGATACGCTGCCTCGCTTCTGCTCGCGAGATTCGCATCTCCTGCGCTAGCCACGCAATTTTTCGATGCTCCGCGCTGGGCATCCGCCCCTTCATGGTCTCCACATAAGTCGCATCAATTACTGCGAGTCGTTTTCGCGCTTTCTCAATCGACTTATATGCATCGTGCGCATGGTCCGGCGCAAGTACTTCGAAGTTCTCCACGATGACTGTCGACAGAGCTTCAAACTGTGCAACCGCATCTAAAACCTGCGATGTCGAAAGCGGTCCACTGCCGTTTGGCGCCGATGGTGTAGACATTTCTCCCCACCCCCTTTTAAAACGCTAGCAATCCGAATCCCCAAATGGACTAACTAATTTCCCTCCCCCACATTATCGCACACCCATTCGACACCCCACAACCCCCCAGTCAACTTTTTCGAATCTTTTTCCGAAATACTGCCACGCTTCCAGTCCTTGAATACCCCACCATCCGCCCTGAACACCCCACCAACCTGCGCAGTCCCCCCACCAAAAACTGCACGCCGAAAGCCTAAAACCGCACCACCATCACATCGTGGTCCGGGAAGCTCGAGCGCCCCACTAGCTCAAACCCCGCCTTCACATAAGCTTTCGCCGCCCGCGGGTTGGCATCATGGACAGCCAGACTAACCCCCGGGTACCCCAGCTCACGCGCGTACTCAAGAAGCCCCGCAATCATCGGCTGCGACAGCCTGCGTCCGACCACACCCGGACGCAGCGCAATCGCTACCTCAGGAATCCCATTTTCCACGAAACCGTACCCCGGATCGTCCTGCGTAAACGTACGCAGCCAGGCCGCCCCCACCGGCACTTCATAGCCCTCGTGCTCTTCGCTTGACGACGAATCCCCACGCTCCAACCGTTCCGCCTTAATGGCGGCCGCACTGTAAGTAGCCTCGCGAGAAACTCTCGGTTCAAATGGGTCAGTGCGGGTCATGTCGCCACTGAGCGACTCGAGGTCAGCGTCGTCAAGCGAAGTGGCGAAAAGGATAACCCCGCCCTGACTCGCGTCCCACTGGTCGACGTATTGACGCCTCGTCACTACATAATCTTCCGGCAGTGGCTGACTTTCATCTCCGAACGTTTCCGTTAGTTCATCCATCCAGGCAATGAAGGGACGGTCGGAGTCTGTCGCTGGTCGCCACTGAAAGTTAGTCATATTTGCGCACTATACCGGCGCACTCCAGACCGACCGGAATGCAACAAGCCCACACGATCGGTCGCAAGGAACATAAGCCCGGACAACAAAAGCACAAAAAAGGGGCAGTTCAGGAGAAAACTCTCCCAAACCGCCCCAACAAACAGACAGCCTGCCGAGCAGGTATCGCCCTGAGAATTGGGCACCCTAGACCCGAGCGGCGCCATCCTCGTCATAGCCGACAACCTTCAGCGACTCGCCATCGTCAGCAACCGTAACCTCTACTCGGTCACCATCGCGAACGTCACCGGCGAGCAGTCGACGTGCCAGCTCATCGCCGATTGCCTTCTGCACCAGGCGACGCAGCGGACGGGCACCATAGGCCGGGTCGTAGCCGCGCTCCGACAGCCAATCCAGTGCCCCATCGGAGACATCCAGCACCAGACGACGTGCAGCCAAACGCTCCGCCAGGTTGCGAACCTGAATGTCCACAATGCCGCGCAGCTGCTCGGAGGTCAGCGGATCGAAGATCACTACATCGTCGAGACGGTTGATGAACTCCGGCTTGAAGGCCATCTTGACCGCATCCATGATCTGTTCATGCGTACCACCAGCACCGAGGTTGGAAGTCAGAATCAGAATCGTGTTTCGGAAGTCCACGGTTCGACCCTGACCATCAGTCAGGCGCCCCTCATCGAGCACCTGCAGGAGCACGTCGAACACGTCCGGGTGAGCCTTCTCAACCTCGTCGAAAAGCACGACGGTGTACGGACGGCGACGAACAGCCTCGGTGAGCTGACCGCCAGCGTCGTAGCCGACGTATCCGGGAGGGGCACCAATCAGACGAGCGACAGAGTGCTTCTCGCCGTACTCGGACATATCGATGCGAACCATCGCACGCTCATCGTCGAAGAGGAACTCCGCCAGCGCCTTAGCCAGCTCCGTCTTACCAACGCCAGTTGGACCGAGGAACAGGAAGGAACCAGTCGGACGGTTCGGATCGGCAACACCCGCACGCGAACGGCGAACGGCATCGGAGACAGCCTCCACAGCGGCATTCTGACCAACGACACGACGTCCGAGGTTGAGCTCCATTTCCAGTAGCTTCTCGGTTTCGCCCTGCATCATCTTGCCAGCCGGGATACCTGTCCAGGCGGAGACAACCTCAGCGACTTCCTGAGGCGTGACCTCCTCCTTGAGCATGGAGTTTTCCTCTGCGTCAGCGACCGATTCCTCGGCGGCCTCCAGCTTCTTCTCCAACTCAGGAATGCGCCCGTAACGCAGCTCTGCGACGCGCCCGTAGTCACCTTCGCGCTCAGCCTTTTCGGACTCAGTGCGCAGGGCATCGAGCTCTTCGCGAACGGAGCGAACATCATCAATCGAGGACTTCTCGTTCTGCCAGCGAGTCTTCAGAGCGTTGAGCTTCTCGCGCTCATCTGCAAGTTCCTCACGGAGCTTGTCCAGACGCTCCTTCGACGCGATGTCAGTTTCCTTCTCCAGGGCCATCTCCTCGATTTCGAGGCGGCGCACAATACGTTCCGCGGAGTCGATTTCCTCCGGCGAGGAGTCAATCTCCATACGCAAACGCGATGCGGCCTCATCCACCAGGTCGATAGCCTTATCCGGCAGGAAGCGGGATGTGATGTAGCGATCCGACAGCGTTGCTGCAGCGACTAGCGCGGAGTCCTGGATACGAACACCGTGGTGAACCTCATAGCGCTCCTTCAGGCCACGCAGAATACCAATGGCGTCCTCTACGCTCGGCTCACCGACAAAGACCTGCTGGAAACGACGCTCCAGCGCAGCATCCTTCTCGATGTACTTGCGGTACTCATCCAAGGTCGTCGCACCGACCAGGCGGAGCTCACCACGAGCCAGCATCGGCTTAATCATGTTGCCCGCATCCATCGAGCCATCACCCGTGGCGCCAGCGCCAACGATGGTGTGAATCTCATCGATGAAGGTAATAATCTGACCGTCGGATTCCTTAATCTCGTCCAGAACCGCCTTCAGGCGCTCCTCGAACTCACCGCGGTACTTCGCACCGGCGACCATGGAGCCTAGATCCAGGCTCATCAGCGTCTTGCCCTTCAGAGATTCCGGCACATCACCTGCAACAATGCGTCGTGCCAGCCCCTCGACAATGGCCGTCTTACCAACGCCCGGCTCACCAATGAGCACAGGATTGTTCTTGGTACGACGACTCAAGACCTGTACCACGCGACGAATCTCTGCATCGCGGCCAATAACTGGGTCAATCTTGCCCTCACGTGCCCGCGCGGTTAAATCCGTCGCATATTTTTCCAGAGCCTGATACTGCTCTTCCGGATTCTCCGTTGTTACCTTCCTCGATCCACGCACGCTAGTCAGCGCACCCTTTAACGCCTCGGCAGTAGCGCCCGCCGATTGCAGCACAGTTGCCGCCTCCGACTGGCCAGTTGCTACACCGATAAGCAGAATTTCTGTGGAGACATACTCGTCTCCCAGCTCACCCGCCAGCTCCTCCGCAGCGTTCAGCGCATTAACAGCGTCCCTATTAAACTGCGGGTTCGCCATATTCGCCCCGCTTGCCGACGGGTACCCCGCGACCAGCTCCTTAGCGCGGGTCAAAACCCCAGAAGGATTAACGCCCGCTGCCTCAAGCAGCGGAGCCGCAATACCCTCCTTTTGCTCCAGCAGTGCTACCAGAATGTGCCCAGGCCGAATATCTGGGTTACCCGCGCTGGTCGCGGCCTTCATAGCTTCCTGGAGAACTTCTCCAGTCTTAGTTGTTGGTGTAAAACTCATAACTTGCGCCCCTTTGACTCAACTTTGTCATTCACTACCCATAACGCATTCAGCCTTGAGTCTGTTCCACTCAACTTCAAATTTTACAATTTCGTACTGTGATTCACACCACATCCATAGCAAAAAGGATTGAGCTCGGCAGCGTCGTTAAGCGTAGTAGTGCACCGGAAAGCACTAGAAAACGTTGGAGAACTCCAGAAACCACGCGCGGAGGCACTCCAACACACCGCCCGACGCCCTCACCAGCACACTCCCGCCTGATTCGACTTCCCCCATGTGAGTGATGGGCGGGCAGCGCACTCATACTGTTTTGGTTACCCTAGTAGGTGACATTCCTTCATTCTCACGAAAGGACTCGAATGAACATCGAGCAGGCACGTCAGATGACTGAGGGCAAGGGCTTCATCGCCGCTCTCGACCAGTCCGGTGGATCCACCCCGAAGGCTCTGCGCCTGTACGGCATCAACGAGGATCAGTACTCGAACGAAGATGAAATGTTCGACCTGGTTCACCAGATGCGTACTCGTATCATCACCTCCCCGTCTTTCAGCTCGGACCAGATTATTGGCGCCATCCTCTTCGAGCAGACCATGGATCGCGACATTGAGGGAATCCCGACCGCTCAGTACCTGTGGGAAAAGAAGGGCATCGTCCCGTTCCTGAAGACTGACAAGGGCCTGGCAGACAAGGAAAACGGCGTTCAGCTTATGAAGCCGTGCCCGGGTCTGGATGAGCTGCTGGAGCGCGGTGTCGCTAAGGGCATCTTCGGTACCAAGATGCGTTCCTTCATTGCTGAGGCAAACGAAGAGGGCATCAAGGCCAACATTGCTCAGCAGTTCGAGTTCGGCAAGCAGGTTCTGTCCCACGGTCTGGTTCCGATCCTGGAGCCGGAGGTCGACATCAACGCCGCTGACAAGGCAGAGGCTGAGGACATCGTCCTGCGCGAACTGCTCGCCGGCCTGGATGACCTGGCGGATGATCAGAAGGTCATGATTAAGGTTTCCATCCCGACCAAGGATGACCTGTACAAGCCGCTGATTGAGCACCCGAAGGTCATGCGCGTTGTCGCACTGTCCGGTGGCTACGAGCGCGAGGACGCCAACGAGCGCCTGTCCCGCAACCACGGCATGATTGCTTCCTTCTCCCGTGCACTGTCTGAGGGCCTGTCCGCTCAGCAGTCCGATGAAGAGTTCAACGCAACCATGGCTGAGTCCGTCAAGGGCATCTACGAGGCTTCGATTTCCTAATCGTCCGCTGTGCATCTGCACTTCGCTGTGCATCTGCGCTTGTGGGTGTCTCTAGGTAGCCGCTAGCGCAACTAAAAACTCCCGCACCAGGTTTTCTTGGTGCGGGAGTTTTTTAATCGCGCCCCTGGTAGTCAAATACCGGCAGCGACCAGCCACGCCACAGCGCCGCTAGTCGAATGAACAGCGCCGACAGCACAGCGCAGATAATGTTGATGCTCTCGTGCAGGCCAACCATGTCGAGCACGTAGTAAAGCGTCGCCGCGACGACTGCGATGGAGGCATAGAGCTCCTTTTGGAACACCAGCGGGACGCGGTCACACATCAGGTCGCGGAGCACACCTCCAAACGCACCGGTAAGAACGGCGCCGACAATAGCGATGATGACGCCGTGCCCCATCTCCATGGCCACGCGGGCGCCAATGATGGAAAACGCCGACAAACCGATCGCGTCAGCGACCAAGAACACGACTCGGAAGTGCTTCATCAGGAAGTCGGCCAACAGCACCGTGATCAGTGCTGCACCGACGATAACCAGCAAATATTGCGGGCTTGCAACCCACACCAACGGATAGTGGCCGAGAATGACATCGCGCAGGGTACCGCCGCCGATAGCAGTCATGCACGCAATTGTTGAAACTCCAAAGAGATCCATGCGCATTCGACCGGCCGCTAGTGCGCCGGTGACGCCTTCGGCCGTAATTCCAATGACCCAGAGGATGTGGAGCAGCATGATAAGAAATATAAAGGACTTCGCCCGAATCGGTAGAACTATAGGCTAATATCCCGCAATCTTCGCCCCCTCGGCTCGGCCCTCTTCATTGCTTCCCAGCTAGCCCTGATCGCGAATCTCCAGCACCGGAATCGAGCGGCGAATCCGCTCCACCTCCGCTATATCAACATCGGCGACAAGCAACTGCGGGCTGTAGCCCGCCGAGGCAATAGCCCCGCCGTCCGCATTGACCAGCATGGAGTGCCCCGCGCCGGTTGGCCCCTCATCCTTCCCCGCTGCCTTAGCCCCGCCAGGCCGGGCCGCATCAACTGCCGCAATCACACAAGTGCTATCCAGCGCACGCGCCGAGACCAGAGTCTGCCACTGCGTCACCTTGCCCGGACCATCATTCCACGATGCAGGCAGCGCGATGACCTCCGCGCCCAGGTTGGCCAGTTGAATGAATTGCTCCGGAAACCTGATGTCAAAGCATGTCGCAAGGCCGAGGGCGACCGACGATCCGTCGGCAAGCGGGACATCACACACCACGTGCGCGTTGCCCGGCGCGACGGTATCGGATTCGCGAAACCCGAAAGCGTCGAAGAGGTGGAGCTTGTCGTAGAACTCGACACCGGGGCCGTCCTCATCACGCCAAGCCAGGAGCAGCGAATTGAAGACGCGGTGCATCGTCTTACCGTCGCGCTCCACTTCATCTGCCGGGCGGAACATGCCGACTACCACGCTGATTCCGGCATCGTGAGCGGCCTGTGAGACCTCTGCTACAAACTTATCGCTGCTGGACTCCGCCACGACATCCAGGCGACCGGAATTGAACGCCTTCATCGTGGCCTCGGGGAAGACCACCAAATCGGCGTTGTCCTGCGCTGCTCGCGCGATAGTCACCTTCACCGCGTCCAGATTCTCTTCAACCGATGCTGACAATTCCAACTGAGCCAATGCAATACGCATGCCTAAATGCTACCGACTACCCCGGATTGACCGCCCTGAAGTTATCCACAGCGCGGCGTCCTGCGTTGCTATCGCTCAGAGTTATCCACAGTTCGCTGAAGATGCTCTTCCGCTGCCTTTCGCCACCCAGCAGAATCAAAAACATGGCCGAACACATCACAGTCAACCCAGCTCAACTATCCGCCTTAAGCCGCTCCTACCAGCAGATTTCCACTCGTATTGATGGTCTTTCCACCATCGTCGCAGCTGCCCCGGGAAGTGCCGACCTCACCTCTTCCCTGCCCGGCTCACGGATCGTCCCCGCTGCCTCCACTACTTGTGGGAAGTGGTCAGAATCATTACTTGCCGCGTGCACAAGCATCGACGTTATTGCGCAGGCTGCCGATGCCCTCGCGGTCAGCGCTCTCGCGCATGAGCATGACCAGTCCGCCGCCTTGGAAAAGCCGTCATGGTCACGGTAGGCGAAGCGCTGCTGTGGCGTGTGGATTCGCTGGAGATTCTCGCCCGGGTGCTGCGTTCCGGGGCGCGCGCCCTCGCCGATTCCGCCGACAGTTCCCAGGGCGCACTCGAGGTACTTTCAGAGGATGACTTCGCCGGCGACAACCGCAGCGCCGCCGAGGCTTCCGTCACCGACAGCTCCACGCGTCTGCGCCGGAGCAGCGTCGCGCTCGAACGTCTCGCCGCCTGCTGCAGCGATACCGCCGCCATGCTTAGCGACGTCATCCGCGAACTTACCGACGCGGTAAACCAGGCAACCAACCTGGGGTTTCAGGTGAATCTGGTTTCTGGTGCGGTGACTCCGCCGGAGGGCATGCTGTCTACGATTGCGCGCAGCCTCGTTCATCCCAAAATTCCTTCCGGGCCTTTCACCATGGCCGAATGGCGTGCAACCTCGCAGCTTCGGATTCAGTCGGCCTTGGCTGAACTCAACCGACTCGATGAGAAGGCGGCGGGCGCAATCTCAGCTCTTTCACCAATGGTGGCAAGCGGAGCTAACGGCTCGGGTAGATTGCAGCCATCGCAAGCTGGCAGTGGTACTGGCATCACTAGCGACAAAGGGATTGACGGTGGTTGGGACTTGGAATTTGAGAGCGATTTGGCTGGGGCGTATTCGAGTAGCCCGCTATCTGAGGTAGATGCCGCCATGTCCGCTCGCGCCCGGGCTTTGGGGCTGCCTCCCGGACAACTATTGGAGTCCTCGCCTGGACATTCTGCGATTGCGTTCGGTGACGTTGAGCGAGCATCGACTGTGATTACCCTCGTCCCTGGCACCAGTTCTAGCGCGGAGGACGCTAACAGACAGTTCGAGCGCGTAGCTGCGATCATCCACGCCACCGGTGAAGATCCGGAAGACGTGGCAGTGGTGTTGTTTTCCTACGACGCACCACCCGACCTCCATAAGGCCATGCGCACCGAGTATCACAATTTTGCCGCAGAGCGGCTGCAGCACTTGCAGGCCGGTTTGATTGAGCGTTCCGGTGGTGTCGATAGTGGCGACACTGCGATTGCCGGCGGTGTTACTAGCCACGGCACGACTTCGAATCAGGAGGTCTCCGGTAATCCAAGCAACGCCGCTGCTCAAGCCGCTACCCATTCCCAAACCCAGCCTCCTACTCAGCGGCATATTGTCGCCGGCTATAGCTATGGGGCGACGGTGGTCTCGCAGGCTTCCCTTGGTAGTGGCCTCTACGCGGATAGGGTGCTGCTCATAGCTCCGCCAGGTGTTGGCCCTGGACTGGAGCGTGCAAACGACATGAAACTGCTCAAGCCGGACGGTACAGCCCGACCCGAATATGAAAATAGCCACCGTGTGGCGGTGGCGACGTCCCCGATGGACCCCATTCGTATTCCTGCCGAACTGGGGATTCATGGGAAAAACCCGGCGGATAAAGACTTCGGCGCGTACACACTCAACCTGAGTGAGCGTGGCCTGTCCATGCGGGACTTGACTGAATTCATGGTCACCCCCGTGCAGGATATTCCTCAAAAGTATCGGCACGTCCAGGGCAACCCACACATCGAACACTACTTTGACGATGAAGTTTTCACCCGCGAGACCAACCGGTGGCTAACTGATAGCTGACCGGTTGCCCCAGCTCAACGAGCACGAATCCACGGCCCAAATTAATAGGCCAAGAGAAAACGGACTAACCAGCCAACGCTGCTTAGTCCGTTCAATCAGCCGTGTGGGTTATCCTTCCCCTCTACGGTCATCTCTGTGCCTGCGCCGCGTGCGTGGCTCCCACATCACTACGGCCGTAGAGCGCGGAACATGAACCAGTTCGCCACGCGAGCGGCGAGCCTGTGCCTTTGCCTGGTAGAGCTGCTCTCGCAGTTCTGCATTTTCCTGCTCGAGCGAATCCACCCGCTCAGTCAGGTCGATGATGGCCTTAATACCGGCCAGGTTGACGCCGTCTTCCTGACTCAGACGCTGAATCTCACGCAGCAGCGCCACATCGCGTTTGGTGTAGCGCCGACCTCCGCCGGAGGTGCGCTGCGGAGTTACCAACCCGAGTCGGTCATAATTACGTAGCGTCTGCGCATGCATGCCGGCGAGATTCGCGGCTACGGATATGACATAGACCTCAGTGTTGTCGGACATTATTTCGCACCTGCCCAACCCTCACGAGGATTGAACCCGCTAGCACGCTCCGCTTCGACGTAGGAGCGCAATGCCGAAGTGGCATTGTCATCCAAATTGGTCGGTACCTTCACGCGCACGGTCACTAGCAGATCACCCGGAGTGCCATTGCGCTTTGGGATACCCCGACCGCGCACACGCAATGTTCGGCCATCGGCTGTGCCAGCCGGCACACGCACGCGAATCTTGTCACCCAACGTCGGCACAGTAATGGTGCCGCCGAGTGCGAGTTCGCCGAAGCTCACCGGCACCGTGACCTCAAGGTCATTGCCGCTGCGGGTGAAGACTTCATCCGGGCGAACATGAACGGTGACAAAGAGGTCACCGGCCGGACGCCCCCGCAGTCCCGCTTCACCTTGCCCAGCAAGACGAACCTTCTGGCCGTCCACCACACCTGCGGGGACGCGAACGGTGATGGTACGACGGCGGGTGGTCACACCGGTGCCGTTACACTGCGAGCAGGGATTCTCAATGCGAGTTCCCTGGCCACCACAGTCCGCACACGGGCTGGAGAAGCCGAAGGCCCCCTTTTGCTCCTTGACATACCCCGAACCGTGACAGGTGGTACACGTCACCGGTGAGGTTCCCGGCGCTGCACCCGAACCATTGCAGTTCGTGCATGGCGACGGGTTGGTGAGCTGCAGCGGGATGGTGACACCTTGGGCGGCCTCGCGGAAATCGAGCGTAATCTCTGTCTCCACATCCGCACCACGGCGGGCCTTCTGCCGCCCGGCAGCACCAGCACCACCATTGCGGTTTACGAAGCCGCCCAGGAAATCACCTAGGCCACCTGCACCACCAGCATTGCCACCGAATCCGGCACCTCCGCCGAAGAGATCCGACACGTCGAAGTCGAATCCACGTCCACCGGCAGCACCGGCTCCGCCGGCACCTGCGGCACCGGGGAATCGGAAACCACCTGCGAGCGCTGCACGCAGCTCATCGTATTCGCGGCGCTTGTCCTCGTCGCCGACCACCGAGTAAGCCTCGGAGATTCGCTTGAACTTATCTTCAGCAGCCTTGTTGCCCGGGTTCTTATCCGGGTGGTTCTCCCGGGCTAACTTGCGGTAGGCCTTTTTGATCTCGTCGAGTGACGCAGACTTAGAGACGCCCAAGTCAGCGTAATAGTCCTTATCTGCCCATTCCCGTTGCGTCATGGTGCATCTCCTCCTTTCAAAAAACTAATTCAAAGAAATCTGCGTCACTTGTGTCTCCGCTACTGCGGATCGCCGATGATTACCATCGCCGTACGGATGACACGGTCATTAATGCGGTAGCCCTTGCGCAGCACATTGGCTAGAACCTTGTCATCCCCTTCGGAGAGATCCTGGACAGCCTCGTGGATGTCCGGGTCGAATTCCTCTCCTGCAGCACCAAACTCCTCAACACCCTGTGCGGTCAGCACACCGCGGAACTTATCCGCGAAAGCCTTCAGCGGGGTGCCGTCTGCCAAGTCGCCGTGCTCTTCAGCCCGGTCGAGGTCATCAGCCAAAACCAGCAGTTCTCCGGCCAGCTTTGCCTTTGCCTGTACGCGCTCGGCCTCACGGTCTCGGTCAACTCGACGACGGTAGTTTGCGAACTCCGCCGACAGGCGCTGCAGGTCGTCCGTACGCTCATCCAACTCACGCTGGATGGCTGCAACTGGGTCTGTAGCTTCCTCCGCGGCGGTGTCGCCGGCGGCATTTTCGGTCGCCGACTCCACGTCGTCGTCAAGCTTGGCCTGCTCGAAGACCTCGTTGACCTGATCGGCCAGGTTGGCCGGCTCCTCCGGGGTGGGCTGGTTTCCCTGATCCTGGTCAGTCATTCTTACTTGTCCTTCTCGTCCTCGTCGACGACCTCAGCGTCAACGACGTTGTCGTCAGCGTCAGCGGCCTCAGCGCCCTCGGCTGCGGTTGCACCCTCAGCTGCCTGAGCCTCGTAGATAGCCTTACCCATCTCCTGGCTCTCGGTGGACAGCTTCTCGACGGCGGACTTGATGGCCTCGATGTCGGAGCCCTTCAGAGCCTCGTCGACTTCCTTGGCGGCCTCTTCAACGCGGTCGCGGATGTCCTGGGAGACCTTGTCCTCGTTCTCCGATGCGAACTTGCGGGTCTGGTAAGCCATGGACTCAGCCGAGTTGCGGACTTCCTGCTCCTCGCGGCGCTTCTTGTCCTCGTCAGCGTGCTTCTCAGCATCCTTAATCATCTGGTCGATCTCCTCCTTGGAGAGGCCGGAGCCGTCCTGGATGGTGATCGTGTTTTCCTTACCAGTGCCCTTGTCCTTAGCGGTGACGTGGACAATGCCGTTGGCGTCGATGTCGAAGGTGACCTCAATCTGCGGGACACCACGCGGTGCCGGAGCGATTCCGCCCAGCTCGAAGGAGCCCAGCAGCTTGTTGGCAGCAGCCATCTCACGCTCACCCTGGAAGACCTGAATCTGAACGCTCGGCTGGTTGTCCTCAGCGGTAGTGAAGGTCTCCGAACGCTTGGTCGGGATAGTGGTGTTGCGCTCAATCAGCTTGGTCATGACACCGCCCTTGGTCTCAATACCCAGCGACAGCGGGGTGACGTCGAGCAGCAGCACGTCCTTGACCTCACCGCGCAGAACGCCGGCCTGCAGAGCAGCACCAACTGCGACAACCTCATCCGGGTTAACGCCCTTGTTCGGCTCACGACCACCGGTCAGTTCCTTGACCAGCTCAGAGACTGCCGGCATACGGGTGGAACCACCGACCAGCACGACGTGGTCAATGTCGGAAACCGGAACATCAGCGTCAGAAATAACCTGCTGGAAAGGCTTACGAGTGCGGTCAAGCAGATCGGAGGTGATGCGCTGGAACTCAGTACGAGACAGGGTCTCGTCCAGGAACAGCGGGTTCTTGTCAGCATCAACGGTGATGTACGGCAGGTTGATAGATGCCTGCTGCGAGGAGGACAGCTCAATCTTGGCCTTCTCAGCAGCCTCACGCAGACGCTGCAGAGCCATCTTGTCCTTAGTCAGGTCGATGCCGTTGCTGGACTGGAACTTCTCAACCAACCAGTCAACGATGCGCTGATCCCAGTCATCGCCACCGAGCTTGTTGTCACCAGCGGTTGCGCGAACCTCAACAACACCATCGCCAATCTCCAGCAAGGAGACATCGAAGGTACCGCCACCGAGGTCGAAGACCAGAATGGTCTGCTCCTTGTCGGACTTCTCCAGGCCGTAAGCAAGTGCAGCAGCAGTCGGCTCATTAACAATGCGCAGAACGTTCAGGCCAGCAATCTGACCTGCTTCCTTAGTTGCCTGACGCTCGGCGTCGTTGAAGTAAGCCGGAACGGTAATAACCGCATCAGTAACGTCGTCGCCCAGGTAAGACTCAGCGTCGCGCTTCAGCTTCATCAGCGTACGAGCGGAAATCTCCTGCGGGGTGTACTTCTTGTCATCGATCTCGATGCTCCAGTCAGTACCCATGTGACGCTTGACCGAACGAATAGTGCGATCAACGTTAGTGACAGCCTGGTTCTTAGCGGACTGGCCAACCAGGACCTCACCATTCTTTGCAAATGCAACCACCGACGGAGTGGTGCGCGAACCCTCAGCGTTCGCAATCACCTGAGCCTCGCCGCCCTCGAGGACGGAGACACAGGAGTTCGTCGTACCCAAGTCAATACCAACAGCGCGTCCCATGATGAACACCTTTCTAGAAGAGTAAAAGAATTGCCCTTAAGTCTTACGCGCTCAAGTCTGCATTGCCGTAGAAAATCTGTCAAGCAAACTTGAGTGTGCCCGACTCAATGTTTGTCATGCTGTGCAACGGACTACGGGGCAAAGCTATTCCCACCCGACTCAACTTTTCTAAATCTTTTCATATAGCCGCAGGTCAACGCGTTAAAAGATTTTTGTAAAACTATGCTCTAAAGCCACTCACGGTAGCCGACAACGCAATTTTCTATACAGAATCCTGTCTTCGGCCTCCAGGGGGGGGAAATTCCTTAGCACTAGCCCTGGGAACTTTCCTGCACAGCGAACCGACTAATCCCCTGACGTGTTTTGCAGCCACCGGCTCATCAACAGGCCATGTCCTTGTTACCCCATGGCCTGACACCGAATCAGCTCTGGCGGCTCCACTAATACATGTCCAACTTATCCCCACTTACGGGGCGATTGAGCCAAGAATTCATCCCACTTACTTAGGAGTTTTTCGTGCCTCAGAACGCACAGCGACACCATTTCCCCTTTTTCCGTGGGCTCGCAGTAGCGTCGGCAAGCGCCGCACTAACCGTCGCCTTCCCCGCCATTGCATCCGCCCATGTGCATGCAACCCCGTCGTCTGCCCCGATTGGCGGCTACACGGATCTAGCTTTCGGGGTCGGTCATGGCTGCGACGGTTCGCCGACGACGAAGGTCGAGTTCACCATCCCGGAGGAGTTCGAAAAGGTTACGCCGAACGTGAACGCGAACTGGGATGTCACGAAGGAGTCGACTGGCTCTGGCAAAAATGAAAAGGTGCAGAAGGTCATCTACACCGCCATGACTCCACTACCGTCGGACCTGAAGGATTCCCTGACGCTCAGCGTGAAAGTGGCTGATGACGCAAAGCCGTCGACGGTTGAGGTGCCGACGCTGCAAACCTGTGAAAAGGGTTCGATGAACTGGGCTGAAAAGGACCACGATAGTGACTACCCGGTTCCAACCGTAGAGCTGATTGAGAAGTCGGAAGACGATGAACATAGCCACGGTCACGACCACAGCCACAACCATAGCACCAGCGAGACAGAGCACGGCGATAACCACTCGAACAACGTGGAACATTCCACAGCTGCTACCAGCGAGGACTCAAGCAGCACGCTTGGCGGCTGGGGCCTGGGACTCGGCCTCGTGGGCGCACTCACCGGCATTGCTGCATTGGTGATTTCACTGCGCAAGCGAGTTTAAATCGCTTTGACATTTCTTGAACAGTTTTCCCGCCTTCACCCGGCACGGACGAACCATTGAAGTTTTGAAATGGTTTTCTAAGCGAATAAGGATTCAAGGGCCTGGTTTCCGATAGTTAATTGGAACCAGACCCTTTCGTCATTCGGCGGCCAAACACCCTCCGCTAGAAAACTACTAGCCCTCCGGTCCAACCCATGAGGAGCAGCTCAACCTAGCGCGCGAGTCACTGGAGAATGGTCAAATTAAACTGCTTAATCAACGGAGATAGAGCTGCAGCACCATTTGAAATTGCGTCATGAGAGAAGCCGTAACTTGTCATCCCCACTGCATAAATCCGGTTTGGGTTTTCTGGATCCACAGCCCAAACTGCCCCGCCAGAATCGCCATGGTCCGAAATATTTCCGAAGCCGAACATGTAACTCCCCACAGTCTCTTTGTAGGGGCCGCATGAAAGCCCACTACGGTACCCAAGACGGCAAATACGAGGTTGTTCTTGCTCGAGCCATTGAGGACTTGCCCAGCCAGCTAACTCCGCCCCCTTGAGCATGGGAGTGCCGTAAACATTCTTAGGGTTAACAGTCAACTCAATCAATGCATGATCTGTCCGGTTGTTCTTAGCCTCCGGGTCATACGACCTCCAGACAAATTGTCCGACTTTATAGAACTTCCCTTTTTCATCCTCTACGTATACGTTGTCTCCCTTGTTCCCGCAGTGCCCAGCACTTGTAATGTAGTGCCGCCGAGGTTCATCCTTGTTGTATACCCACCACGCAAAGGAACAAGATGAAGTCGAATCATCAGCACCCTTCACAAGAAAACGAGCTCCCGGCGCAATAAGCGCTGAGTTTTCGAGGAACTCCCATCCTTGACTATTGCGGTAGATTTTCTCATTCTCTGGATTACTAGGCTTCAGCTTGGTCGAACCATCACCCATCCCCTCAACATCGGTGCCCGATTCCGCTGAACCGGTGTCCGATTTATCGGAACTATCATCGGGTTTTTCCATCCCCGAACTGGGCGCACTAGTCGAAGATTGGCTGTCATCACCCTGAGATTGCCCTGCACTTTCTTCCTGCGAAGTTGATGTTGCAGAGCTTTCTCCGACCCCCATAGCGTTTTTCAAAGAATCTGCATCACATGCAGTCAGCCCCACTGCCAGCAAAGCCGCAATTGTTGAAGCCCAAACTCGTTGCTTGAATGACTTGACCCTCTTACCGCTTCCCTCGGTAACCAAACCAACACTCGATGATGTAAGCGAGCGTGTCTCCATTTCCGGATTCATATCAATACTCCTGTGGCGCTTAGTCATTTCACTCGATGGACCCCACATATGCCCGCGGATGCAAACTTTTGCGTAGGTTTTCGGTCATCTGATGAGCTTTTGTCGCGATGGGACTGTTAGCTTCGTCGTAAGTATAAGAAGAAACCTTCCATTTGGCATCAAAAAGTGAATAGGTTTTCATCACTTTCTTATAACGTCGTTAGCCCAGCTCCGGCCACAAAACGCCACAAACACAGATTCCCGATCACACTGACCTGCCCTGCCGCCGCTTTCCCATCCAGGAAAGCACCGGTGCAATCGTCGTAAAGCCCCACCCAAATCCAGCCCCACGGGTAACCTCGCTTACAACCTGATTTCTATTACCGCTTTGGAGACACGAATATGTCCGAGTACACCAACATCCTTACTGAAACCCGAGGTCGCGTCGGCATTATCACCCTAAACCGCCCGAAGGCACTGAATGCCCTGAACCACAAGACCATGGAAGAGATCGGCGCAGCAGCCACCGCTTTCGACAACGACTCGGGAATCGGCGCGATTATCATCACCGGCTCCGAGAAGGCGTTTGCCGCAGGTGCAGACATTAAGGAGATGGCGGACAAGTCCGGCACCGAAATGTACGTCTCTGACTGGTTCGCACGTTGGGATGTTCTGACTTCCGTCCGCACTCCAGTTATCGCCGCCGTCAACGGCTACGCCCTGGGCGGTGGCTGCGAGGTCGCCATGATGGCGGACTTCATCATCGCTGGCACTAAGGCCAAGTTCGGTCAGCCTGAGGTCAACCTCGGCATCTCTCCGGGTATGGGCGGCTCGCAGCGTCTCACCCGCGCAATCGGCAAGGCTAAGGCAATGGAGATGTGCCTCACCGGCCGCATGATGGGCGCCGAAGAAGCTGAGTGTGCAGGTCTGGTCGCCCGCGTCGTCGAGCCGGAGGCGCTTCTCGACGAGACCCTGAAGGTCGCCGACACCATTGCGTCGAAGTCACTGGTTGCCACTACCCAGATTAAGGAACAGATCAACCAGGCCTACGAAATGACGCTGTCGCAGGGACTGCTCTTTGAGCGTCGCACCTTCCACTCCCTGTTCTCCTCCAATGACCAGAAGGAAGGCATGGCCGCTTTCACTGAAAAGCGCGAGGCAAACTTCACCAATTCCTAGAAACTGCTAGTTCACAGTCGACGGGACAGCCAGCCACAGAGCAGAGTCGTCGGCAGCAGAATAGGTGTCGCGTGCGCGTGGTGTGTGCGTTGGAGAAGTCACAATGACAGCGGCACGAACGCCGCTGGTTCCCGATTCCGCAAGGTATGCAGTGCCAGCCGCATTTTCAACAGTGGAGTCTGAGTTTGTTTCCATCGTGATTCGCCGCTTCCATACCCCCATGGACGCAAGCGCATCACGCATGTACTCAGCCTCAGTCTGACAATCCGGCTGAGTACGACCACCCGTGACGACGACCGGGTTAAGCGGATGACGCAGCGCCAGCGAACGTGCAGTTTCCAATCGGGACGTCAATACAGCAGGAGCACTGCAGTCGGGATTGAGACGGGCTCCGAGCACAATAATCGGCACCTGAGGGTCAAGTAGCGCAGTCTCCGCAGCTGCACGTCCGACCGGGGAAACCACCACTGGAGTCACAAGCGAGCTATTGAACGCCTTGACTGCGACCGCACTGACCGGATTGGCGTTTGCCACTGCGCCCGAACCAAAGACCGCACTCGCAGTAAGAATAAGGCCTGCTCCAGCCATAGCGATTGCACGGAAAGATCGCACCATTAAAGTCCCTCTCAAGGAAAAGTGGCACGGAGAAATCCATACCCCACATGCCATTTAAAATCAGGCGGATAAATCCGCAATATCACGCTACTAATACTAGGTACTACACAAAATGGCGCCTACATAAGAGTTACGCCGGGGGTGGCCAGGAACTCTCCTCGCCACCAAATTAGCACGCTTCCTACCAGGCCAATTGCGGACATAGAGGCTTTTAAATCCACTTGGGATTCATAAAAGTCGGTTACATTTAATGACTTTTTCGTTAACTGCCAGCAAATCCTGGGCCCCAATAGCGAACTATCTACCAAAACACAGGTTCAGAAGTAACTATTGTTATTTATGTTAAGAATGTAACGCACGTGAATACATGTCTGCTTCAATCTATTTTCAAAGACCAACACGCCACCGGCCCCCCTCTCCGCCTCGAAACACAGCCCCGCCCCTGCGCTCCGGCGCTACCCCCACAATGTGTCCGCAAAACATCGAATCGACAACACTCGACAACTGCCCACACGCAACACCGCTACCACTTCCGCCCATAAAAGCGTGACGACGAAAGTGCCTCGCGCCGTCGTCAAGCGAAGACGTTGCCCCTCGAATCCTTCCCGAATAAAACAACGATTTTTTTGCGTAATTCACCAAATAACCGCTGGTTACACCATGTATCGATGAATTCAGCACTATTTTGCACATTAGTTAGGTAAGCGTCCGCGGCTCGTGATAGAACTCACAAGAGAACTATTTTCACTCAGCCATCACCCTGGCTGAGCCAGCCTAGAAGGAACATTATGAGCGTGCTCAACCTCGCCGCAGCGACGGCTGACACGGCGATTCCGGAATCTACCGGATTCACCGTCGCAGTCGGCGTTATTGGCGTCCTGTTGTCCCTGCCCTGCTGGTTCATCTTTATCAAGGGATTCACCCATATGGTGAAGACCATCATGGTGGGCCAAAAGACATACGGTCACACCGGTGAATGGGGAACCCGTATTTGGACCATGATCCGAGAGATCGTCGGTCACACCAAGATGGCCAAGAAGCCCGGCGTTGCTGTGGCTCACTGGTTCGTCATGGTGGGCTTCCTCCTCGGCTCCCTGGTGTGGTTCGAGGCTTACATTCAGACCTTTTGGCCAGCCGGTGGTTGGCCAATCCTCAGGAATCTGACAGCCTGGCACTTCATCGACGAACTGCTCGGCCTGGGCACCACCCTGGGTATCCTGGCACTGATTCTCGTCCGCCAGACCAACCTGGGCAAGGAACGCCTGAGCCGCTTCTACGGCTCCAACGCTGGTGCAGCCTACTTCGTCGAGGCTGTCGTCCTCATCGAGGGCCTGGGCATGATGTTCGTCAAGGCTGCCAAGCTGGCTACCTACGGCGACTCCCATCACGCCGAGGTCTGGAACTGGGCGAACTTCGTCACCGGCGGTATCGCACAGATTCTGCCGGCCTCCGAAGTCATGGTGTCCATCTTCGCGCTGATTAAGCTGCTGTCCGGTATGGTCTGGCTCTTCGTTGTTGGCCGCAACCTGACTTGGGGTGTCGCATGGCACCGCTTCCTGGCATTCGCCAACATCCTGCTCAAGCGCAACGCTGATGGCTACAACGCCCTCGCTAGTGCTAAGCCGATGACCTCTAACGGCGAGATTTTGAATCTGGAAGAGGCTGACCCAGAAGTTGACTCCATGGGTACCGGTGTGGTCACCGACCACTCCTGGAAGGCTCTGCTGGACTTCACCTCTTGTACTGAGTGTGGTCGCTGCCAGGAGCAGTGCCCGGCATGGAACACTTCCAAGCCACTGTCCCCGAAGCTGCTGGTTAACCAGCTGCGTGACCACGCTTACGCTTCTGCCCCGTACCTGCTGGCTGGCGAGACCATCGAAACCGCTCGCGAGGGCGAAGGCGCTGGCGCAGCACTCCTGACCAAGCCGCTGGTTGGCGACGGTGACGAAGGCGTCATCGATCAGGATGTCCTGTGGTCTTGCACCAACTGTGGTGCCTGTGTCGAGCAGTGCCCGGTTGATATTGAGCACATCGACCACATCGTCGATATGCGCCGCTACCAGGTTCTGGTCGAGTCGGACTTCCCGACCGAATTGGCTGGCCTGTTCAAGAACCTCGAGACCAAGGGCAACCCGTGGGGTCAGAACGCTTCCACTCGTGCCGACTGGATTAACGAGGTCCGCAAGGAAGGCGTCGTCGTCCCGATTTGGGGCGAAGATGTCGAGAGCTTCGACGACACCGAATACCTGTTCTGGGTCGGTTGCGCCGGTGCTTACGACGACAATGCGAAGAAGACCACCAAGGCTGTTGCAGAAATGCTTTACACCGCCGGTGTGAAGTACGCTGTGCTCTCCCAGGCTGAGGGTTGTACTGGTGATTCCGCTCGCCGCGCTGGTAACGAGTTCCTCTTCCAGATGCTGGCAGAGCAGAACATCGAGCAGCTCGACGAGGTCTTCGACGGTGTCCCGCCGAAGCAGCGCAAGATTGTCGTCACCTGTGCGCACTGCTTCAACACCTTCAAGAACGAGTACCCAGAGCTGGGCGGACAGTACGAAGTTGTCCACCACACCCAGCTGCTGAACAAGCTGGTTCGCGCTAACCGACTGCAGCCGGTTGCTTCCGGCCAGGGCCGCCAGGTCACCTACCACGACCCATGCTTCCTGGGCCGTCACAACAAGGTCTTCGAGGCTCCGCGTGAGCTGATTGGTGCGTCCGGCGCTAACCTCGTCGAAATGCCGCGCAACAAGAACACCGGCTTCTGCTGTGGTGCTGGTGGCGCGCGTATGTGGATGGAAGAAACCATCGGTCAGCGCATCAACGTCAACCGCACCGAAGAGGCTGTCGGAACCGGTGCTGAGGCAATTGCCATCGGCTGCCCGTTCTGTAAGACGATGATGAATGACGGCGTCAACAACGTCATCGAGGACGACGAGAAGAAGCCGGAAGTCCTGGACATCGCCCAGATGCTCCGCGACTCTGTGAAGGTCGACGGCGAGCTGCCACAGGCACGTGAGCCGGAGTGGATTGAGCAGCCAGAGCGTGACTGGGTCGATCCGAAGAAGGCTGAAGAGGAAGAGCGTCAGCGCCTCGAGGCAGAGGAAGCTAAGCGCAAGAAGGCCGAGACTGCCGAGAAGAAGAAGGCAGAAAAGGCTGCTGCTGCCGGCGCTGCCGCCAAGGGCGGCGCTCCGACCCCAGGTGGCGCTCCAAAGCCAGGCGGCGCTAAGGCCGGCGCACTGACCCCGGGTGGCGCCAAGAAGGGCGCTCCGACCCCAGGTGGCGCTCCAAAGCCTGGCGGCGCTAAGAGCGGCGCACCGACTCCGGGTGGCGCCAAGAAGGGTGCTCCAGCTCCGGGTGGCGCTCCAAAGCCTGGCGGCGCTAAGGCCGGCGCACCGACCCCAGGTGGCGCCAAGAAGGGCGCTCCAGTTCCGGGTGGCGCCAAGGCTGCTAAGCCGGCCGCGCAGGCAGAGCCAGCAGCTGCGGAAACCGAAGCTCCGGCTGAGACCCCGAAGGCAACCAAGGGTGCTCCGGTTCCGGGTGGCGCACGCAAGGGTGCTCCGGTTCCGGGTGGTGCTAAGAAGGCAGCTCCGGCCACCAAGCCGAAGGCCGAGGAAGCCGCTCCCGCCGAGGACACCGCTGCTCAGGTAGCGGCCACCAAGTCCGAGCAGCCAGCAGCTGAGCAGCCGAAGACCGCATCCGGTGCTCCGGTTCCGGGCGGCGCACGCAAGGGCGCTCCGATTCCGGGTGGCGCACGCAAGGCCAAGCCAGTCGCTAGCGCCCCTGCCCCGGCAGTCGAGGAAACCGAAGCTCAGGAGGCTCCGGCGCAGCCAGAGGCAGAGGAGACTCCTGCTCAGCCAGAGGTTACCGAACAGCAGTCGGCGGAAGATGCTACTTCCACCGAGCAGGCCGCTGAGACCCCTGCCGAGGAGACGCAGGCACCGTCGGCAAGCGCTAAGAACCTTCCGCGCAACCAGCACGGAGTTCCGCTGCCAGGATCGGCGCGACGTAAGTAACGCTCGCTAAGTAAGCCAGAATCCGCCCGAGAGGTTATTCTTCTCGGGCGGATTTTTTGTGCTTTACGACGACCCCTGCGCCACGGCATTAATCATGCAGATGGCACTCTCAACCGCACTGACAATATATTTATTACTGCATCCCGTTAGAGATGACCGCGTTGTGGTGTGGAAAGAGGTCTTGGCGTAGTGATTAAGAAATCGCTGTCACAGATAAGAGACTTTCTGAGGACTCCGGGGTCAGTGGAGATGGTCATTGCGCTGATCCTCACTGCTCTCGATGCGCTAATTTTCCGCGAGAGCAACTCTGATCTATTGTTGCCAACCATTATCGGTGGCCTTCAGGTCATTCTTGTTGCAGTGGCGACGTATTTGCCGCTCTTTGCCATGGTGGTTGTCCCAGCGAATTTCTTGGCGTTGACTTTCCTTCCTACAGAGCAAGCTCCAATGCAGATTTTCTGCGCGCTTCTCATCGTGGAAGTGATGCGTGCTAACAACAACAAGATGGCGGCGAGAATCACTGCGTTGCTCTTGTTGGTGATCTCAAACTACGACGTAAACACAAGTACTTTCGCGCGCGACCACGTCGCGACCTTTGTGACAACGCTGCTTTTTGTAATTGCCTACGCCATCGGCATGATGCGCAGTCGCTACAAAGAGCAACGCCGACAGGCAACGATTGAATCTAACCGCGCCCTGGAAGAACAACGCCTTGAGTTAGCGACCGTACTGCACGACTCCACCGCCAAGTCCTTTACTCGCGTAACCATGCTGGCGCAGGCGCTCGCCATCGAGCGAGAAGGGACAGATGAAAAGCTTGAAGAATCCCTGGAGGACATCGCAGAAACCTCCCGAGAAGGTCTGCTACAGCTTCGCCAGTTGCTTTCACTACTGAAATCCGCTGACGAAGAAAGCTCTTTGACCTCGGCCATTGGCCAAGATGAGCGAGTTCCTAGCATGAACAGGGTGCTCCAACAGGCCAAGGATGAACTGCAGGAGGCTGGGTTTAACGTTTCGCTGGCCACGAGGATTGAAACCGAGCCCTCTTTGACGCAGATTTCAGAAGTTATCTCGCCGGCGCTGTCGGAGTTCTGCACGAATATTCAGAAGTACGGCGAGCCGCAAACGAACGTCCACATTCTGGCGCTGGGCAATGAGGAGGATGGCTTCACGCTCGACATCAGCAATCAGATATCGAAGGCGCTACCGCATTTTCTGCCGCGGGCGATGCTCTCGAGCGGTTTGGGGCTTTCCTCACTGCATCGGCGAGTGCGACCGTGGGACGGTTCCATCACGTCGGAACGAGAAGGAAATGTGTGGAATACCAAACTCCACATGCCACCTACCAACCAGTAGGTTACGCTAGCGTAAGATTGGCGTAGTAGCTGCCTGTGACGAAGATATCTCTCGAAAAGTCCTGGTTAGCGTAGTAATATCACACGATGACAGATATTGTTCGGTTTTTATAACTTCTATGAAAGGTTCGCGGATGTCTGACATTAAGGTTCTCATTGTCGACGACGACCCACTCGTACTCTCGACGCTGCGAACCTATTTCAAGAAGGCACCGCATATCACCGTGGTCGATGAAGCCAGCGATGGACACGAGGCTCTCAACATCATTGCCCGTGGTGGCGTTGACGTAGTTTTGACCGATATTCACATGCCCAACATGGACGGCGTTGAACTGCTCGAGCGGATTAAGAAGGTGGAGAATCCACCGAAATTCATCGCTATCACCTCATTCGATACCGATGAAACAATGCTGAAAATCCTGAGTCTCGGCGGAAACGGTTACATTCTCAAAACCGCCCGCCCGGAATCCGTCATTGGCACCGTTGAAGATGTCTTCCAGGGCGGCACCGTCATCTCCCCGATTTCTGCGACTCGGCTGATTAAAACGCTGCCGTCCCGCAACATTTCCTCGTACAAGATCACTCATGCCGAGCGAGAGGTTCTCGGCCTAATCTGTCGCGGTAAGTCGAACCACGACATCGCCAAGGAACTCGGCAAGTCACCGGGCACCATCAAGAAGCACCTCTCCAGCATGTTCAATAAGTTCGGGGCTACCTCACGCCTGGACTTGGCTCTGAAAGCAATAGACGCAGGCTTCCAGCCTCCGGCATCCGCTACCACGGAGTAGCAAAACAGCGGAATAGCAAAACACCGGAGTAGCAAAAAGGGGCCTATTCACTTTCGTGAATAGGCCCCTTTTACCCGTGCTGAGTGTGGAGAGAAAACTGTGTAACTACTGAATGGTCACCTCGACATGTCGCTCACGCGGAGCCACGCCAAAGTAGCTGCGACCAATCGGCTGCCACGTCTTCGAGTTGGCGTTGCAGCGGACTGTCTGTCCGGCGAACTCGTCAACCAGGAATCCCCAGCTCAGACGACCAGTTTCACCCTTGCGTACTTCGTATGGTCCGATCTTCTGCCCGAGGCTCCAAACCATTTCTCGGGAGTATTCCCAGGAGTACTTGCGGTTGAGCTCCTTGCTGACCTTCACGCTGACAGAGATATTGGTCCACCACTTCTTGGTCTTGGACTCCTTAATGGTCTGCGTCAGCGGAATCGGCTCATCACCGACGTCATTCTTCGTAGAAACAACGCCCTCAACGTCGTAGCGAGAGCCGGTGATTTCCACGAACTCAGCCACCGAACCCGGAGCTTCACAAGTGGTTCCCGGTGCCGGACCGCGGTCAACTGCCGCTGGCTTGGGCACTGGTACCCACTCCTCCGGCGCGAACGGTTCACCAGCTCCTGGATTCGGGGCGGCCACTGCTGTCGGAGCGCCGAGTCCGAGCGCAAAAACCGTCGTCAAGCACATGGCGACAACACGCTTTTTCATAACTGCTCCTAGTCGTTAATCGTGGCGGATGCCGGGCCGCCGTCACCGGAGTTACCACTGACAGACGCCCACTGCTGACGGTGCTCGCCCTCCTTGGTGGTCTTGTGCCAGACCACGAAGCGAGTCGACGGCCCCTTGCCGTTGTACTCACCGAAGTAGGGCTCACCGCGCCACAGGCCGGTCTTCTGGTCACAGGTGCGAACACGGCCAATGAAGGACTTCATGTGCACGCCGTAGTCTGCGCGAACGGTCTCACCAGGGTTGACGGTCACCGGACCCAGCTTGTCGCCAACAGACCACTGACTGACCTCGACGATGCCGTACTTGTTCTTCACCCCGTGGAGGAACACGTCCCACATATTTCCGGAGCTCATGGCCTTCACGGACTCGTTGACCCCCTCTGTCACCTCGAGGGTGTACTGAATCGGGCGGTCAGTGCGGTTGGTGAATGAGTTAGTGCCGTTGTAGCGGTCCCATTCGTCGGTAATCCACTGTTCCCAGGGGTGACGCTTGGCATCCTTGACCGGGTCACATTTATCCGTATTGGTGAAACCGGTGTGGTGCTCATCTTGGTCAGGGGTCTGGGTCAGCGGGGTCGCCGCGACCTGTCCGACGATGCCTGGTGCAAGAAGACTTGCACCCATCACCGCGCAGGCCAGGGCCTTCTTTTTCAGGCTCAACATGGAGAAACTTCCTTCTGCTTCGAGGTCTTAAAGAGGCTCAGCCCGTCTTAGACGGCGTACTCCTTGACCTGCGGAGCAGCACCGTCCACGGAGCGATCAGCTTCATTGGCGCGCATGGAAACGCGAATGTGACGCTCCTTCGGGATGGTGCCCCAGTACGGACGACCTGCGTCAATCCACTTTCCGCCCTTGCAGGTCAGGTGAGTACCTTCGAAAGACTGGTTCAGGAAGCCATACTCCAGAACACCGGTGTAGCCAGGCTTGACCGGGTACGGGCCGAGGGTCTGGCCAACTTCCCAGGTCTGAGTGGACTGGTAGCCGGCGCTGAAGGTGACGTGGAAGAGCTTGAGCAGGTCGAAGTCGACCGAACCGCCGACGTTCCAGGACTTGGTCTTGCCCTCCTTGAGGGTCTGGGTCAGCGGCAGGTCGGTATCGCCGTAGTTAGCGACGGTGGCGGTACCTTCGACCTCGAACTTCGAGCCGGTGATCTTCAGGGACTGGCCGGACTGGCCTTCAACGGAGCAGGTGCCACCGACGGTGCCCGGGGTGGGGGCTGGGGCAGCTTCGGCCATCGGGGCGACAGCCAGCGAGGACATGGTAACCAGGGCTGCAATGGAGCCGGAGAGCAGGGTCTTCTTCACGGCGAAATCCTTTCAGGGCGTGACGAGCAACTCGTAAGGAAATACTTGAACTAACACCTGCTAAGGTAAGTCGAAATTCAGCCTTTTGTAATGGAAAATTTTCGACTCGCTTTACGACGGCCACAGCGATTATCCACATAGTAAAAATGGAATCCCACCGATTTCCAAAGGCGCGAAAATACGGTATATAACAGCGTGTGGCCAGTGATTATGAGCGCCACAATAGGATTTCAGCAATTAATTTAATCGCATTAGAACTACGCCTTTTGAACCAATTCAAAAATTCCCCAGTTAGCCACTTGGTATTGGGCAATCAACATTTCGGCCACTAACCCACCTACATAAAGACACCATCAGGTAGCCGTTTGGCCACCCCTAGGAGCGGGCACGGGGGAGGGCCTCCGCACTTCACACTCTTGATTAAATAGTTATGATTTCTTTATCAATTACCGACGAGCCTCAACAGTCAACAAAGCCCTCACACTTTGCCGAGGCAGAGATCTTTCGGAGTACCACCTAATGTTTGGACGCACTTCTGTTCTTGCTACCACCATTGCATCCGCAGCACTTTCTCTGAGCGCACTGACCGGTGCCCCTGCTGCTACTGCCGCTACCGCTGCACCGACAACCGCAACCAGCAGCGATGAACTGCAGGTCAAGGAATACGCTCTTTCAGATACCTTCTCTTGCGACTACTACAACCTTCCGTGGTGCCGCTAAAGAGCGGACACATCGCGTACTCCAGCACCAATGAATGCCACGCTGTGCCAGCCGTCGCAGCAATAATGACCGGCATGGAGGTCAACACATCCTTACCCAGGGCGTCGAAAAACATCTTGAACAGCCCCGAGTAGGACGCTGCGAACACCGGGGTCGCGGCAATCAATCCATCAGCACTGCTGACAGTATCGAGGGCGGCGCGCAATTTTTCGTCGTAAAGCCCTGTGGACATCGCAGCGCCGAGGCTGACAGCGAGTTCGCGCAGCTCGACGTACCCAATATGGAGTCCCTCGCCGCGCTTGGAGACCTGCGCCTCGACAGCCTCCGCGATACGGTCAGCAAGGATGCGCGTGGTTGATGGGTCGGAAACACCAGCGCTTACGACGACGAGGTTTTTCACTGCTGATTCCTTTCAGCCGGACGGACGAGAAGATGCGGGGAATCTGCACCCTCGGCGGCCAGCGAGGCATGCGTCGGCGGGTCGGAAGGCACGTGCGCCGGACGGCGGCGCTCGAACTCTTCACGCAGGCCCGCACCGATTTCGGCATCGATTACAACGCTCCTATTAAGACTGGCGTCCTGCATCCTCATGCAGGACGCTTTTTCGCAATCAATGTGCAATTAATCTGCCCCCACTATGTGAAAAGCATGGTGCGGGAGCAAAAAAGTGGCATGCTTAGACAGGTGAGTTCCAGTAAAGACACTTCCCAGGGCACCGAAACCACCAACGAGACAACGCAGGACGCTCAGACTGCACAGGCCACTCAGGCCGAGCAGTCCCGTGCCGCCCGCGTTGCCGCCCGTCGTGGAAACATCAGGGCACCTCGCCGCACTCCGCTGAAGACACTGGATCAATCCTCCAAGCTGCAGAACGTCCTCTATGACATTCGCGGTCCGGTGACTACTCTCGCCGAGCAGATGGAAGCCGACGGCCACCGCATTATGATGCTCAACACCGGCAATCCGGCAAAGTTCGGCTTTGATGCACCTGACACCATCGTGCAGGACATGGTCCGGGCCCTCCCCCACGCACAGGGCTACTCCGAGTCCAAGGGTATTTACTCCGCACGCCGTGCCGTCGTCACGCGCTATGAGATGGACCCGGGTTTTCCCCGTTTCGACGTCAACGACGTCTGGCTGGGCAATGGCGTCTCCGAGCTGATTTCCATTACCACGCAGGCGCTGCTCAACGAGGGCGATGAGGTCCTCATTCCAGCTCCGGATTACCCGCTCTGGACGGCAGCAACCACCCTCGCCGGCGGTAAGGCCGTCCACTACACATGTGATGAGGAGAATAACTGGGCTCCGGATGTCGAAGACATTCGCTCGAAGGTGACGGATCGCACGAAGGCGATTGTCATCATCAACCCGAACAATCCGACCGGCGCGGTCTACACACGCCAGACACTCGAAGCCATCGTCGATATCGCTCGTGAGCACTCGCTTCTACTGCTTTCCGACGAAATCTACGACCGCATCCTCTACGACGATGCAGAGCACATTTCCACTGCCTCCTTGGCCCCGGATTTGCTCTGTATCACCTTCAACGGCCTGTCTAAGACCTACCGTGTGGCCGGCTACCGCGCGGGCTGGATGGTGCTGACTGGCCCGAAGCGCCACGCAGAGGGCTTTATCGAGGGCATCAACCTGCTGGCCAGCACCCGTCTGTGCCCGAATGTCCCTGCTCAACACGGCATTCAGGTGGCACTTGGCGGTTACCAGTCCATCGAGGACCTGATCTTGCCAGGCGGTCGCCTCCTGGAGCAGCGCAATGTCACCTACGAGGGACTGACCTCAATTCCGGGCGTGAGCTGCGTGAAGCCGATGGGAGCAATGTACGCATTCCCGAAGCTGGATCCGAACGTCTACGAAATTCACGATGACGAAAAGCTGATGCTCGACATCCTGCGCGAAGAGAAGATCCTGATGGTCGGCGGCTCTGGCTTCAACTACCCGACGCCGGATCACTTCCGAATTGTCACCCTGCCGTGGGCGCGCGACCTGAAGGAAGCCATCGAGCGCCTGGGCAACTTCCTGGCCAGCTACAAGCAGTAGCAGGGATTAGGCTGTTAACGGTGGGCAGGCGCTCAAAAGGTTCAGTGGATTCCGGGAATCAGCAGGCTTTTCGCGTTGCTGCGGGTTCTACCCCTCTCACATATCGATGCGCTATTCACTTATAGACACGCTGGAGCGCATCGATGAGTGAGTATTGCTTCGAAAAGTGGGCACAGTGTTGATGACCACGGCTCGGCGCGCCGGAATGGCGGTACGCTTCCCGGTGCTGGTGCAGCGATTAGGTTATTAAGGGTGGGCAGGCATTCAAAAGATTCAATGAACTCTGACAACCAGCAACCTTTTCGCGTTGCTCCGGGTTCCGACATAGGTGCGCATCTCGACGTACTGAAGAACTCGAACAGCAGCTCCCCTACCGGCCGGTTCCGGGCTGTGAACGCCGCGAATCAACCCAACTCTGAAACCTCGGCTGCCCCAGCACGACATGCAGAACCTGTTGCACATTCAAAACCAGCACCGGCGCGGCAAACCGAACCTGCACAAGCCAAACCAAAACCGACAAAACCGCGGCACAACCCCACAAGAGCACGTCGCTTGCTGGCCACAGTTCTTACAGTTGCTGGCATTGCCACTTTCCTCGCCGTGATTGGGCTCTGGCCATCGGGTGAAGCTCCAAGTCCGGGGCCGGGATTCCTGCAGTCACAGACATCAGCTGCAGAGACGGTCAAGGGAACCGTCGTAAAGCACAGCGTCGGCGCGTGCAATTCGCCTGACAACGGACGCGTCTTCGATGACCAGCCGCGGCCAGGACTGACGGCTTCCCTCAACGACCCCGCGGCGCCGAAGTGCCAGCTCTCGGTCATTGAACTGACTTCGGGCCCAGACGAGGGCAAGAAGACTCTGCTGGAAGCATCCGGTCTGCCCGGCGAGATTGAGCTGGCCGAGGGCAACAAGGTCGTCCTGGCAATTCACCGTCCGAACGCGGCCGGTACCGGAGCTGTCGACAATGGTGCCGTGCCAGATTCGGGGTTGATGACAACGGCTCCCGGCGTTGTTCCCGCGCCTGCCCCTGAGGGCATAGAGGGTGAGCCTGCTCCTGATGCAGAGGCTCCGGCACCGGCTCCGGCACCAGCTCCGGCCCCGGAGCAGGAACCAGCACCCGAATCCGGCGCAGAAGCTCCTGCTGCTCCTGCTCCACCCGCACCACCTGCCCCCGCACCACCTGCCCCCGCGGCTCCTGCCGCCGACACTAACGTCGTCGACCTCGCACCTCATCAGGTTGTCGACACCGCTAGCATCGGGAACACCTACACCTTCCTGGACATGGATCGCACCACGACGATCTGGTTGTGGCTCGGCGCGGCAGTACTTCTCATCATCCTCGTCGGCATGACTCGCGGGGTCTTGAGCCTCATTGGTCTTGGCATCACGCTGGCCGCAGTGATGGGATTTCTGGTTCCGGCACTGCTACGCGGCGGCGATCCTGTGGCCTTGGCCATCACGGCGGGCGCGGCGATTCTCTTCCCAGTGCTCTTCCTCGTTCACGGCATCAACTGGAAGTCAGCTTCCGCACTGGCGGGAACACTCACCACGATGGTGCTGGCGGCGGGCCTGGCCAACCTCGCAATCTCCACGTCGCAGCTACGTGGTCTCGGCAACGAGGACAACCTACTTATTCAGCTTTACCTGCCTGACGTCTCCGTCACAGGTCTGCTTCTGGCGGGATTCATCATCGGCGCGTTGGGTGTGCTTAACGACGTCACCATCGCCCAGGCCTCTACCGTCCAGGAGCTCTACGAAGCAGCTCCGCGGTCGCGGCCTATGGAGGTCTTCCGCTCGGCAATGCGCGTTGGTCGCGACCACATCGCGTCGATGGTCTACACACTGGTACTGGCGTACCTCGGCACCGCACTGCCGCTATCGATTTTGTTAAGCGTCTCCGACCGGCCGCTGATGCAGTCGTTGACCTCCGATGTAGTGGCTACAGAGCTGCTGCGTTCCACCATCGGTGCGGTCGCTTTGGTACTCGCGGTGCCGATTACCACCCTCATCGCCGCCTATACCGTGGCTCCGGAGGGTATGAAGTTTCCGAAGCGCTCGAGGGCAGCTAGCATTTAGCCGCGGCCGAGGCAGGTGACATCCCAGCCTGCGGCACGCCACTGATCGGTTGGCAGGCAGTTGCGGCCGTCGAGCACCGCTGCGCGCTTGACCAGTTTCTTCGCAGCCACCGGGTCGATGTCGCGGAACTGCTGCCACTCGGTGGCGACTACAACCATCTCCGAGCCTTCCAGAGCTGCTTCGATGCTCGGTGCGTACTCCAAGGTCGGGAAATTCTTCTTGGCGTTCTCCATGGCCTGTGGGTCGTAAACGCTTACCGAAGCGCCTGCCAACGACAGCGAACCGGCAATCGACAGCGCCGGGGAGTCACGCACATCGTCAGAGTTCGGCTTGAAAGCCGCACCCAGCACGGTCACGGTATGGCCGAGCAGCGAGCCACCGAAGCTGCCGCGTACCAGGTCAACGGTCTTTTCACGGCGACGCATGTTGATTGCATCGACCTCGCGCAGGAAGGTCAGCGCCTGGTCAACGCCCAGCTCACCAGCGCGGGCCATGAATGCGCGGATATCCTTCGGCAGGCAACCGCCGCCGAAGCCCAGCCCCGCATTGAGGAAGCGGCGGCCAATTCGGGCGTCCATACCGATGGCGTCGGCAAGCGTGGTGATATCCGCACCTGTGACCTCACAGATTTCAGAGACCGCGTTGATAAAGGAAATCTTGGTGGCGAGGAATGCATTCGCCGACACCTTCACCAGCTCTGCGGTGGCGGTATCCGCGACGATAAGTGGTGTCTCGCGCTCAAAGATAGGGCCGAAGCACTCGCGCAGGCTTTCCTCAGCGATCGATTCGACTTCCTGACCTGCACCATTGAGGATCATCCCCGGCTTCTGGGTGCCCAGCACCACACGGTCCGGCTCGAGAGTGTCCTTTACCGCGAAGCCCTCGCGCAGGAACTCCGGGTTCCAGGCGATCTCGAGACTGGTGTTCTTCAACTCATCATCGCCGGATGCGGCGCGCTCACTGATCATCTCCGCAGCCAGCTCCTGCAAGCGCGGTGCGGTACCGACGGGCACAGTGGACTTACCAAACACTAAATGCTTGCCGACGACGCGCTTGGCCAATTCGGTAATAGCTGCGTCCACATAGCGAACATCGGCTGCGTACGAGCCCTTGACCTGCGGAGTTCCGACACCTACGAAGTGGACGTTCGCAAATTCAACAGCCTCGTCGTAGTTAGTGGTGAAACGTAGTCGCCCTGACTCAACGTGCTTCTTTAGCAGTTCGGGCAAGCCGGGCTCAAAGAAAGGAACTTGGCCTGCGGACAATGCCTCAATCTTGGCGGGATCAACATCTACGCCGAGAACCTCGTGGCCTAACTCCGCCATCGCCGCGGCATGAGTGGCGCCAAGGTAACCCGTACCAATAACCGTAATACGCATAAGGGCTATTATTTATCGAAAGATAAAAGGCCCTCAAGCCGATTTAGCCCTTAAATGGTGTGAACTAAAGGCCCATATTTGGGCTATTCACCTGCGGAAACTCTTTATTGAACAATTGTTTCCATTTCTTCACCGAGAATTCACTCGGGGCTATTCACAATTCATTTATATTCCGAGTTCATATCCTGAGTTTCAGGTGCCTTATTCCCCATCGCGGAAGTTCAGGTACGCACGCGACGGCGTCGGGCCGCGCTGCCCCTGATACTTCGAACCGAGCTTGCCGGAACCGTAAGGCACCTCTGCCGGCGAGGACATCTTGAACAGTGCCAGCTGGCCGACCTTCATGTTCGGCCACAGTGCGATAGGCAAGTTCGCCACATTGGATAGCTCCAGCGTGATGTGGCCTGAAAACCCTGGGTCAATAAAGCCGGCGGTCGAGTGCGTTGCCAGACCCAGACGCCCCAGCGAAGACTTACCTTCCAGGCGGCCTGCCAAGTTCGGAGGAATAGTGAAGTACTCCAGGGTCGATGCCAGGACGAACTCGCCCGGATGAAGAATGAAGGGCTGCCCTTCTGGGACCTCGTGCGGGGACGTCAGTTCTTCCTGCGGCAACTTCGGATCGATGTGTGTGTACTGCGAGTTGTTAAAAACTCGGAAGAACTTGTCCAGACGCACGTCGATGGACGAAGGCTGAATCATCTTCGGGTCAAAAGGATCAATGCCGAGATGGCCGGAGCCTTCGGCATCGATAGCGGCACGAATATCACGATCTGAGAGCAACACATAGACCAGCTTAACCGCTCTGTAATGCACAGCGTGTGCGGGTTGCAGGATAGGCCCCCGATAAATTCAGCGGAGCTGCTGCCAACCAATTTTTTCGACGCGAATCGAGAGTGCTACATTGAAGTTACAGAGGGCGACTGATTTCCTGCATGCCACACCTACTGTGCCAATCCCGTGGCGTGCTTTTAATCATTCCGCCTACTGTGTGCCGATGTAGTTCAATGGTAGAACTCCTGCTTCCCAAGCAGGCGGCGCGGGTTCGATTCCCGTCATCGGCTCTCTAATGAGGCTCAGCGTCTAGCTGAGCCTCATTGTTGTTTCCGCTACTTTTCAGCTACCCCCGCGGCACCAAAACAGCCAAAACTACTCCGAGTAGCACATCCGAGTAACACTTTTGCGCAGTACAAACTCATTAGAAAATATCTTCCGCTTATGAAAATATTATCGTTATGGCTTCCTTTTTGTACAGAATCGGTAGATTAGCCTATCTTCACCGCTGGCGATTCCTGATTGTATGGCTGCTGCTCATCGCGGGCATGGGTACCGCGACGGCAACGCTGTACAGCGGCACGTCGGAAAACTTCACCTTCCCAGGTCTCGAGTCCGTTGAAACTCAGAAAGAGATTCAGCAGCGCTTCGCCACCGACGAAGACCAGCTACTCGCACCAACGGGCACTGTGGTCATTCAAGCTCCAGAAGGCAAGACTCTCGAGGATCCAGCTGTTGCAGGCGAGGTCAATGAGCTCGTCGCCGCAATGCGGAGCGCCGAAGGGCTGACGAAGACCGAAGAAATTGTCCCGCCCATGATGGCGGCTGAGGGGATGAAGCAGCAGGCCATACCGGCAATGCAAGCTCAGGGATTCCCCGAGGAGCAGATCAATTCGAATCTGGAGGCCGTCTCCCCACTGAGTGCCGATAAGACCACCGGCACCATTTCCGTGACTTTCGATGCTGCCACCAGTATGGATATCGAAAGCGGAGTCCGGGACGCATTCACGGAAACCGTCGACAAGCACAAGGGCGATTTAAACATTGCCTGGTCCGGTAACGCGTTCCAAATGAGCGAGATTTCCGCCACTGCGGAAATTATCGGCATCATCGTGGCCGCATTCGTACTGATTGTTGCCTTCGGAAGTTTCGTCGCCGCTGGACTGCCGCTGCTGTCGGCGGTCATCGGCCTGGGAATTGGCATGGCAGGCATCTTCGCCGCCACCGCATTCACCGACACCATCTCCACCATGACACCGACGCTGGCGTCGATGATTGGACTGGCTGTCGGCATTGACTACGCGCTGTTTATCGTGGCTCGCTTCCGCAACGAGCTGGTTGCACACGTCGATGGCTCGAACCTTGAGCCGAAGGAACTGGCCGCCGAGCTAAAGAAGATCCCACGCGAGGAGCGTGCACATCTGGCAGGCCTGGCCGTCGGCAAGGCTGGTTCCGCAGTGGTATTCGCAGGCCTCACCGTGCTGATTGCACTTGCGGCACTGTCGATCATCAACATCCCGTTCCTGACCGCGATGGCACTGGCCGCAGCGTTTACCGTCGCTATGGCAGTACTCGTTGCCATCACGTTGCTGCCGGCTATTCTCGGCCTGTTCGGCACCAAGGTTTTCGCCGGCCGCGTGCCATTTGTAAAGGCACCGGACCCGGAGAACGACACCCCTACCATGGGTCTGAAGTGGGTTCGCATCGTGCGCAAGCGTCCGCTGGCGTTCGTCCTGGGCACGGCAGTTGTCCTAATCCTGCTGGCCATCCCGGCTACCAACCTCCGCTTGGCCATGCCTTCTGACGGCATGATGGCCAAGGGCACTCCCAACCGCACTGCCTACGAAATGACCGAAGACGCTTTCGGCCCCGGCCGCAACTCCCCGATGATTGCGCTGGTGGACTACGAGGATCTCGCCGCACCGGAAAAGCAGAACGCCATGATGGCTGCCCTGACAGAGCTGCAGAGCGTCGATGGCGTAGTCAATGCTCAGGTCATCGCCACCAATGGCAACCCGCAGGATCCGCGTGACCTCGGTGATGCCGCCCAGATTCTGGTTACCCCGGCGTACAGCGCAACCGATGAGCGCGCTGCTGAACTGCTGCAATCCATTCGCGACGCCGAAGACAAGTACAACGAGGACACGGGCGCTCGCTACTCCATCACCGGCGTCTCGCCCATGTACGAAGACATCTCCCAGAGGCTTTCCGACGTGCTGTTGCCCTACATCGGCATCGTGCTCGTCTTGGCCTTCCTGCTACTGATGCTTGTCTTCCGCTCCATCTGGGTACCACTGGTGGCAGCTTTCGGCTTCGCACTGTCTGTGGCCGCAACCTTTGGCGTCACGGTGGCTCTGTGGCAGGAGGGTGCCCTGGGCATCATCGATGACCCACAGCCACTGATTTCCTTCCTTCCGATCATGCTGATTGGTATCGTCTTCGGCCTGGCCATGGACTACCAGGTGTTCCTGGTTACCCGTATGCGTGAGGGCTGGGCGCACGGCAAGACAGCTGCTAATGCAACGGCAAATGGTTTCAAGCACGGTGCTCGCGTGGTCACCGCTGCGGCACTGATTATGATTTCGGTGTTTGCCGCCTTCATCCTGATGGATGAGCCGTTCATTAAGGTCATGGGCTTTGCCCTGGCGGCCGCTGTGCTCTTCGATGCCTTCATCGTCCGCATGACCTTTATCCCGGCCATGATGTTCCTGCTCGGCGAGCGCGCCTGGAGGATTCCGGGCTGGCTGGACAAGATCCTCCCGTCCGTGGATGTGGAGGGCGAGAACCTCAATAAGCAATTCGGCAATGCTGGAGTAGGCGCTAAAACTGATGTTGCTGCTGAAGCCAAGTAGCACCAGTTAGATAGCCATAAGCCCCGCATCGACTCCAGTTTCGCAGGAGTCGGCGCGGGGCTTTTGCGTACGTGTGAGGCTTTTGCGTAGGGCGCGGTTTAAACCAAAGACAACGGCAAAGCCTAAGTCGATGGCGCGGTATATCTCAGCCACCGCAGCACTGCTTTGACACGACGGTTGTTATCTTCCGGCTGAAAGCCGAGCTTCAAGAACACATTCGCCACATGCTTACTCACAGCGCCTGCGGTTAGTACCAGGCGTTTTTCTATTTCCTTATTACTGAGCCCCTGCGCCATTAGGTCGAGCACTTCGCGCTCACGTGGAGTCAGCGCGGCAATGCCGTCCTGCTTTGCGGCCAGTAGCGTCGCAACCACTTCAGGGTCGACCACGGTACCGCCACCGTGTACCTCTTCCAGCGCCGCAACGAAGTGCTCGACATCAGAGACGCGTTCTTTCAACAAGTACCCAAAGCCACCATGCTGCAGCAGGCGATCTAAGTAACTGGCCGCCACGTATTGGCTAAGCACGACAACCGGCTGGTCAGGATTGCCCTGACGAAGTTTGGTGACAGCGAGCAACCCGTCGTCACGCATGTTCGGCGGCATCCGGACATCGGTGACGATGACATCGAACGTCTGCCCTTCGGCAGTGTCGAGCAGCTGATCCGCATCACCGACGGCGACGACCTCGTGCCCCAGCGCCCGCAGCAGGCCGGTCAGCCCCTCGCGCAGGAGTACGGAGTCCTCGGCCAGCAGTACTTTCATCGTGTCCTTCCTTGGCGAACAGGCAGTTCCAGCCGCAATTCAGCACCACCGTCGGCGTTGGTGAGCGTCACGGTTCCGCCAAGCGCTGCCGCCCGTTCGCGCAGGCCCGCAATGCCGGTTCCCGTGCCATGCTTTACGACGTCTACAGCGTCCGCACTCGATGATTTTTCCAGGCCTTCGCCATTGTCGCGCACAGTGACCGTAAGCGTACCCGGATGAGACACGAGCGCCCTCTTCGGAGTCTGAACCGCGAGAGTGATATCTGCTCGATCGGCATGGCCATGCTTGGTGGCGTTGGTCAGTCCCTCCGCTGTGCTGTGGTAAGCGAGTAACGCTGTGGTTTCGTCAATCGGGCCGAAGTCGGAGACCCCGTCCTCACGAACAGAAACCTCCATGCCAGAGTGCGCTGCCAATTCCTCTACTGCTGCGACTAGGCCATTTTCGAAAAGCACTGGCGGGGCAATGCCAAGAACCACGGAGCGCAGCTGTGCAAGGGCCTGCGTTGCATTGCGGTCGGCGGCGGAGAGTGCCTCGGCTACTTCTTCTTCAGTCTTACCCATGCGAGCAGCGGCAATGTTGAGTTTCAAGGCGGTCAGGTGTTGCTGCGGACCGTCGTGAAGCTCGCGCTCAATGCGACGGCGCTCGCCCGAGAAGGAGTCGATGAGCACATCGCGGGACTGGCTGACTTCCTCGCTGGACGGTGCGAGGATGACGCGGGAGAGCCAAATGGACAGTAGACCGGCACCGAGGTTGATGGCGATGGTCAGCACCAAGAAGAGGATGGCGAAAACCCAGGCAACACCGGTTTTCTGTGTGGGGCCTGTCAGAGTCCAGCTGAAAAACTGCACTTCATCAACCAGGAATGGTGCAGCGAAGAGCACTCCGACAGAAAATCCGCCACCGACCCACGCTGTGAAGGTGACAAAGCCAATGGCCAACTGGACGAGCAGATTGACGAAGTTGCGGATGTCGAACCAACGATTGGTCACGCGGTTGGCAATCGGGGTGCCGGACCACGATGCCACCCAGCGAGAGAGCCAGTCGGCACCACGGCCGATGAGCGGAATCCACGGCAGAAGAAAAGCGGAGACGATCAATCCCGGAATGAACAGGAGTCCGAGAATAAAACTCCAGGCCAGTGCGATTAAATTCTTTTTCTTTGTCATAGGTTCAAAGCTAAGTTGGTCCGCGCCCAAATACAGTGGAGCTAACTCCCCTAAATTCAGTCGAGCTGAATACGTCCCGGCTTCTTTTCTCCGATACCGCGGTCGGCCAGTTCGTCATCAATGTACGTTGGTCGACCGACAACCAGCCCAAGCACTGCAAGCACGACCGTGGTACCAAGCAGTACGACCAGAATAGGTGTCCACGTTTCCGTCGTTCCCAGCTGGTCGATCAGAATCATCAACGCATACCAGAGGAAGAAAAGGCAGCCGAGACCAAAGGCGACGTAGGACATGGTGCGGAGCCGTGCAATCAGCGGCGGCATCAGCAGACCGCCGATGATACCCAGCCCTTGAACAATCATGGACGTTACCGCTTCCTGTTAATGACTCTCTAGCCGACCCAAGCTGGCTGGTTCGGGGAAGCATGAAAAACTAGCGTGCTGAATGTCGCTGTTGTCCTATCCTGGACTACAACGACATCTCTTTTTCTTTATCTATTGACAGTCTTTCGGCTATCTCTGACGTAAGGATTGAACTCAAAAATGGTTGAACCGATTTCTGATTCCATGCTCATTGCCTACGACGGCTCCGACGAAGCCAAGCGGGCGCTGGCCTATGCCGGAAAACTGCTGCGCGTTAAGAAGGCCTACATTCTGACTGCCTGGGAACCCCTGCAGCGCGCTGCAGCTCGCACTGCTGGCGCCTCTGGCATGATGCAGCCCGACTGGGATGCCACGACTGAAGACGGCGATCCGGCTCACGACGAAGCCGTCCGCATTTGCCGTGAGGGTGTACAGATTGCCGCTGAGGCTGGCTTCGTCGCGGAGCCCTACTTGGTAGAGACTGAAACTACTATCTGGTCGGCCATCGTCGATGCAGCTCACGACCTCGATGCGGGCGTGATTATCTCCGGCACTCGTGGTGTGACTGGTTTGCGTGGTCTGTTTACCGCCTCGACCTCTGACGCGTTGCTGAAGAATGCTGGCCGCCCGGTCCTCGTCGTTCCGGGGGAAAAAGAATAATTTCTAGAAAATTTTTAAAAACTTACTTAGCTGATAGAAAATGGGTTAATCTCTCAACTAAGAAAACTCAATGACCGCTGAAACCACCCAAATTTCAAGGCGGGGAGAGAATCCCAGCTGTTCCACTGGTTTACAGAAGTCACAGAGTGTAGTTTTATAAAAAGTATTGACTTAATGCACACGAGGAGTCCTCAACATGGCATACGAAACTGATTCCGAGCAGCGTCGTAGCGTTGGCCCTGCCCTGGCCTCGGCGCTCATTGGCGCCCTTCTCGGTGGTGCCGCTATCTTCGGCATCGGCCAGGCTCTGACCGAAGACCGAATTCCGGAAGCACAGGCTGTTTCCACCGATGACGCTCTGCTTGGCGGTGTCGAGTACGGTCAGCGTTAAGTTTTTAACGCTAACCCTCCTTTAAAGCTATGCCCACCTTTGTTCGAGCGCGTAAGCGCGTGCTTGTACCTTGGTGGGCTTTGCTGTGCCTGCTGGCATTCATCCAGTCCCCCGGCAAGACTGTCGCTGACACAAAGCACGACCTGACAGAAGACCCCATCGGGTTTTTGTCCGCCTCGCTCAACATGTGGTCAGACACCATGCCGCTGGGACAGCTCCAAAACCAGGCATATGGCTATCTCTTTCCACAGGGCGCATTCTTCGCGCTGTTTAGTTTGCTGCCCGATGCCCTAGCGCCCGGCTGGCTGATTCAGGCGCTGTGGTGGAGCCTTACTCTCTGCGTGGCCTTTACCGGCGCATATCGCGTGGCCGAAGCTATAAACGTCGGCACGCATACCTCCCGCGTATTGGCGGCATTGTTGTACGCGTTGTCGCCGCGTGTGATTACGACGTTGGGCGCGATTTCGTCCGAGACCTGGCCCGTCGCGCTGGCACCGTGGATTCTGCTTCCGCTCCTGCGGGTCGCAGCCCGGCGCGAGGAACTGCCCTGGCGTGCGACTGCCCGTGCCGTATTGCTGTCCGGTCTAGCGGTACTGTGCACTGGCGCGGTCAATGCGGTCAGTACAGCGGCGGCTTGCATCCCCGCAGGTCTGATGCTGCTCTTCTTCGCTTTTACGGGGCCTCGTCGCGGGCGTGCGTGGGCGATGCTCGGCGGTTGGCTGGCTGCGTGTGCAGCGGTCAGCATGTGGTGGATTGTGCCGCTACTCCTGCTGGGCAAGTACTCACCACCGTTTACGGACTACATTGAGTCCTCCGGTGTGACCACTCGTTGGTTGAGTCTCGGCGAGACGCTGCGTGGTTCTACCTCGTGGACGCCGTTTGTTTCTTTTGAACGCGTGGGCGGAAATGCACTGGTCGCAGAGCCGATTCTGATTTACGCCACGATGGCTGTAGCGGCAATCGGACTGCTTGGCCTGGTCATGCGTTCACTGCCGCTGCGCCGGATGTGGCTGATGATGCTGCTCATCGGCCTTGTCATCATGGCGGCCTGGACGGAGCCGTTCGGGCTGGCGTGGGAATCGGCTCGAGAGGTGCTCGATTCCACGCTCGCAGCAGTGCGCAACCTGCACAAATTTGACACTATTGTGCGTCTGCCACTTGTTATCGGCTTCGCTCATGCGACAGCCCAGCTGCCATGGCCGTGGCGAGAGCCGGCGAGCGAGCACACGAACGAGACGGCGAGCGATTCAGCGACCACTGGCTGGCAGCAGTGGCTACACCCGGAGAAGCATCCACGCGCTATCGCATCGATGCTGGTTCTGGTGGTTATCGCCAGTGCCACCGCCCCTGCGTGGAGCGCCCGTCTCGCTCCGGCAGGTGGTTTTTCCGAGGTTCCGGGCTACTGGCACGAAGCGGCCGACTGGCTGAATGAGCAGGGCGAGGATACCCGCACGCTGGTGGTGCCGTCATCGCCGTTTGCTGATCAGACATGGGGCAATACTCGCGACGAACCGCTCCAGCCGCTTGCCGACGTGCCCTGGGCCGTCCGCGATACCGTGCCACTAGTGCCTCCAGAGGCGATTCGCGGCCTCGATGGTCTGCGCAATTCGCTGACTCGAGGCCGTGAGGTACCGGCACTGGATGCCACCCTGCGCAACAACGGTATCGGCTACGTGCTGGTCCGCCACGACTTGAGAGTTACCTCGAGGGGCGATTCGCTGCGCGCCATCACTTCCACGCTGCAGGACTCCCCGACCATGGAAAAGGTGGCGGAGTTCGCGGACGAGGACGGCCATACCGCTATCCAGATTTGGGGTGCGGGCCCGAAGGAGCTGCGCAATCACACACTTTCACCGCGGGTGGTGGACACTACCCAGGTGCCGCTGGTCGCCGGCGGCCCCGAAGTGCTCCCGCGGCTGGACGAAGTCGATTCCGATGCTCCGGTGCGCATCCTGTCTGGCAAGAGCGCCGGCACTGTCACCGACACACCCGCCCGCCGCGGCCGCAACTATGGTGAAGTCGTCGGTGCGGAGTCAGCAATCCTGGCCGAAGACGAGGACTCATATGTCCGCAACCTCGTTCCGGACTACCCCGTCGTGGGACTGCCACTGACGCAGACAGCAACGGGTCGCGCCACAATTGAGGTTTCGTCGTCGGCCTCTGAGCCATACAACGTCGGTGGTGCATCGGCTGACCACTCGGTCAACGCAATGCTCGACGGCGACACCTCCACCTGGTGGGAACCCTTGGCGGGCAAGAGCCAGGCTGAGTGGGTCAAACTGTCGTGGAAGGAACCGACCGATAACGCAGTGCTCAGCCTGACCGGCGCTCGCGTTCCAGTGCAACTGCGCATCCAGACTGATACGGCTTCGAGCTCCGTACAGTTGGTTCCGGGTGAGATGACTCGTATTCCGCTGCCCGGCGGCAAGACCACATCTGTGCTCATCACAGCGAAGATTGCTCCTGTAGGCTTTGCCATCTCCGAGCTAGGCCTGGTGATTCCAAAGCGAGACACTGGCTTCGACGCATTCGAATCCAGCAGCCCCGATTCCGACGAAGATACAGAGCCTTCCACCGAGGATATCGCGGAGGACCTCACTCCGGTTCGTGTCCCGGTGGTGCCAAATTCCTCATCGCTGGCACAGCGTTGGGTCTTCGGCCAGGAGATTCATGAGGGCACGCTGGTGCGCCTGTTCACTGTTCCGAAGCCGGTAAAGGTAAAGGTCGATGCTGATACCTGCCGCAGTCGCATCGGAGCCCCGTGGGCCAGCCTCCAGCGCGGTGACGGCTCTGATCACCGCGAGCTGACCTGTGGTGAAGAGATTGAGCTCTCACCGGGGCCATGGCGCATCGATGCCAAGTCCGATTGGGTGTCGCTCACCTCGACTGACTACTTCGCGCCGTCAGCTGAGCAGCAGAAAGTGACGCCAATCGATCTGAACAATCCCATTGACGCTGCCGACCACGATCGCATCGTGTGGTTGCCAATCTCTGTCAATGCTGGCCATGAGCTCCGTGTCGGAGGCGCCGCCATGAAGCCGGTAACGGTCTCTGGTTGGCAGCAGGGTTGGACGATTCCGGCCGGTATTGGTGGTGCGGTCGAGCTGACCTACCCACCGCAGCAGACCTGGCGTACTGGCATCCTGGCAGGCGGCGCACTCGCAACCGTGTACGCACTGGTCACTGTGGGGCTGGCTTTCGCTTGGCGACGCTTCGCTCTCACCTCCCCGATTCCCGCATCTTCGCTGAGCAATGACTTGCCTCGGGCGGCTATTGGCATTGCGGCTGCCGCGACAGTGACACTGGTATCCAGCTGGCCTGGCGTGGTCGTTGCCCTCGTGGTGGTTGCCGCTACCCTTGGTGCGGTTTTCTGGGCACGGAAGCGTGGGGACGTCGTCAAGCCATGGCTGAACGTGCGAAACGCTCTTATTGTGACACTTGCTGCGACGATGTCGATTGCGGGCTTGGTGCTGGCGGCGAACCCGTGGCCGAAGGATGCCTACGCCGGCGCTGGCTGGCCGCTGCAGTTACTGCTGACGGCGGCGCTGACGATCGTGGCGTGCTGCTCGATGCTTTCCGGTGGCGGTGCTGATGACGGCACCGACAGCGACATCAAGAACACCGACAACACCGCTGATTAAGAGCCGTTAGCGGTTGACCCAGACGCGTGCGAAGAAGCGGCGGGCAGGTTCCTCGACGAGCGCGTAGGAAGCGGCGGCCACTGAAATCGACAGTGCGACCGTAACAATGGTGACACTGAGCAGATGGCCGGTAAATAGCTTCACACCAAGCAGCGGGAATGCGATGGAGAGCATCGCCACATGCCAGAGGAAGATGCCGTACGACCAGCGCCCCAGCGCCTGCATGATGGGGTGTTCGAGGAAGCGCGACTCCGGCGCCATCGTCCAGGGGCCGATGATGGCGGCACCGAAGACCAGCCCGCACAGCTGACGGCGAGTGAATTCCCAGTTGGTGAGCTCGACTAGCCCTTCGGGCCCCAGGTAGGAAGCCAGGACCAGCGCACCAACGGCGATCGCCAGCCACAGTGGGCGGCGGTGAGCCCAGCGCTGCATGGTTTCCACCCTCGCGCGGGCAGCATCGGTATCGACGCCCTGGAGCGATTCCAGCTCGGCGAGAATCATGCCAGCTGCGAACCAGGAAAAGTATGCAATCGGCTGAATATGCGGGTTAACGCCTTCTGGGTACGGCAGTGGCAGGTAGGGCCAGCCGAAGCTCAAGATTGCGAGCAGGGAAATTGCCACTATGCGGCGCCCCTGCTGGCGATGCGGGTCCAACCGGCTAAGCCCGATGGCAAACAGCGGCAGCGCGATGTAGAACGCGACCTCCACCGACAATGACCACAGGTGCGTCAATCCCCCGTGCAGAGAGCCGGAGAAATACACCTGTGTCAGCGTCAGGTTTGTCAGCCAAATCTTGAGATCCGCGCCACGCCCCACCGGCAGTGCGATGAGCACAATAAGCACCAGCACCCAGTACGCAGGCATAATGCGCGCGACGCGCTTCTTGTAGTACTTCGCCCAGCTCTTCTTCCGTCCGCCGTCGGCATCGGCCAATGCTTTACGACGGGGGATTCCGCCATAACCCGAGCGGTGAGAACGCCACAACAGGAATCCGGACAGCACGAAGAAAACGGCCACGAAGAAGTCGAAGCGGCCGAGGATACGCTCCCACAGGGCTCCCACATCATGCCCGGTCTGGAATGCGACGTGCGTACCGATGATGCCCATCGAAGCCACAGCCCGCAGCCCCTCCAGCGAGGGCAGGAAGCCTGGGCGGAATGTGGTGGCAGTGCTCGATACAGTGCTGGGTGCAGTGCTGGGTGCAGTGCTCGGCGTAGAGTTCGGCACAGAGCTCGACGCTGTGTCTTGCCTAGCGTTCGGCGCTGCCGCAAATGCCTTGGACGTCATAGTACTTTCTTACACGGATACCGGAATGAGTAAAATTACTTGTATTCTATTATGAAATAAGTCCTGTTCAGGCCGGTTTTTCCAAAACTCTTTTGTTTTCCTGACAAGTTATTTTTAAAAAACACACCACATAACTTCTAACTTCCTGCTAGGTTTTGCAGCAGAAAGTTACGTACAGTTAAAGGACTATCCGCTGATGAAGAGAACTCTCGGACATGCACTGATTATCATCGGTGCTGCATTGATTGTCATTGCCGTCCTTCTGCCAACCTTCCTGGTGCCTCGCCTCCGGGTCATCCCACTTGACACTGTGAGCGACACCATCACGGAGGTGCGCGACGGCACCCTGTTGGACTCCAGCCAGCTGGGCAAGAATGAGCCAACACCAAACCGCAAGAATGACCCGCGTTGCAAGGCAGAGACGGACGAAGAGAAGCGCGATCTCCCGGTCCACTGCTTCATCAACGACAAGACTCCGATGCAGTCGAAGCGCCACGTTGAGATTGAGGAGCCGGCTGACGAGAAGATCGCAACTCTCCAGGTCGGTACCACCCTGCTGCGCGATGACCGCGAAGAGCCGAAGAACCTCATCAATGCGACCCTCGACCGCATCACTGTTGACCGCAGTACTGCGTACCCGGTAGATGACCCGATCTCCAGCGTTGCTATTAACGCACCGCAGGGCGGTTCAGACACCAAGCCGCCGACGTTCACCCGTCCGGGCATCCAGTACCAGTTCCCGTTTGGTGCTGGGAAGAAGTCCTACCCGTACTACGACGTCCAGGCGATGCGTAACTTCGAGATCGACTTCGTCGGTGAGGAAACTCAGGATGGCGTCAAGGTCTACAAGTACTCCATGACCATTCCGCCGCAGAACCTCTACGAGTCCCTGACCGAGCACTTCACTCGCGACGGCCGCAAGCTCACCGAGGCTGACAAGTCCTCGCTGGCTTCCATGCGCCTGAGCTTCCCGGCTCACAAGTGGGGCCTGGAGGGTGACGACGACGTCGAGTTGGATCGTTACTACACCAACGTCCGTACTGTTCGCGTCGAGCCGACCTCTGGCGTGATCGTCAACGGTACTGAAGAGATGTTCATGTTCTACGCCAAGGATCAGAAGGAAGCGGAAGAAATTGCTTCCAAGGCTGGCCGTGAGAAGGAAGCCAAGGAGCAGAACCGCACCGCGATGAAGTACACCGCTCAGTGGGACGAAGGCTCCAAGGGCCGTCAGATGGATCGTGCTAAGGAAGCACGTAAGTCGCTGACTATCGGTGGCACTGTCGCACCGTGGATCCTCGGCATCCTCGGCCTGGTTCTCATCGTGATTGGCTTCCGCATTCGCAGCAAGTCCGCCTAAGAGACCAAGCCACGAGGCCCTTAAGATGCCTCAGGCACTCGCTTAGCCCGAGTTTCACTGAGGAAATCTAAAAATAATTTAATATAGGGCACGTGACACAACGTTTCCGCACTACTCTGACCCAGTCGGCTCGCTCTCATTCGGAGCGAGTCGCCTGGGTTTTTGTGTTGTCGTGGATTCTCTTGCTGACCGCTGCCGTGTGCTGGTCTCTCTTTGCGCCCCTCAAGGCCCCGGCTGATGGTCGCTTTGGGGCACCGATGTTCCTGCTGCGCGACATGGTCATCCCCAATCACCCACCGCTTACCGACGCGGCCCTGGGACTCGGCCCCGCTGCGGCACGAGCTGTTCCGCAGGACACCGCACTGTGGGCACTGGGGTACTTTGTGGATGCCAGCCATTGGGTGCGCTTCGCCATGGTGGGCGCCTGTTTGATTGGTGGTCTTGCAGCTGCTGAGCTCGCCCGCAGGTTCACTCGTCACGGCTCTGGCGCCAGTAGCGCATCCAGTGCCGGCCTTATCCCCATGACTCCGAGCTTGGCCAGTCAGCTGATCGCACCGACGATGCTGCTCTGGAACCCGTTCGTGGTCGAGCGTTTACTCCAGGGACAGTGGTCACTGGTCATCGCCGTATTGTTACTTCCGGCAGTTGTTCTGGCAACACAGATGGGTAGTGCTTTGTGGCGCACCAGCGCCATTGCCGCTGCGGGCCTCACACCGACTGGTGCCCTTTTAGCTGGTATCACCGGCATTGTTGCCGCCCGCAATAACCGCGACCGCGCTTGGATTGCGGCCACAACAGTGGCGGTCAGTTCACCGTGGTTGGTGGCATCTTTGCTGAACCCGAGTGCAGCTGGGTCCTCCGATGTTGCTGGCGCTGCCGCATTTGCGGCCCGAGCAGAGGCTCACGTCGGCACGCTCGGCAGCCTGTTGGGGCTGGGTGGCATCTGGAATAAGCAGGCTGTGCCACTGACGCGCGAGGCTGGTTTTTCGGCGATCATGGTGCTGGTGCTCTTGGTACTCATGGGTCTGGGATTCCGTCGTGTCTGGCATTCGCAGGAGCGCTGGCGGGGGCTGATTATCACCGGCGCCGTGAGCATTGTGCTCGTCGCTCTCGCCGCAACAACGCCGGGCATTTTGATGATGGGTTGGGCGCTCGAGCACATCCCGGGGGCGGGTCTGCTTCGTGATGCGCAGAAGTGGATCGCGCTCGCTGTCCCCGCCTATGTCATCCTCGCCGCCAGCGGTGCGGAGTACCTGGCACGCCGCGCGCGCAGTGCCACCGCCAATATCGGCCAGTGGTTGGCTACTGGCGTCAGCGCGCTCATCATCATTGCCGCTGTCCCCACGCTGCCCGCCGATGTCGCTCCACTCCGCCCCGTTCCGTCATGGGAGGGCTGGTCGGCGGTTTCCGGTGTCGTCGCGCTTGACGACGATCGCGTTGCGGTTCTGCCTGCCGGTTCTTACCGCATCATTGATGGGCGCCCTGTCCTCGACCCGGCTACGAAGATTTTGCCCGCTCCGGTGGTGAGCTCCGGCGAATTGATCGTCTCTGGGCAGTCGGTGTCTGGCGAGGGAACCACAACCGTTGAGCGCACACTGCTCGGTGGCGCGAAGAGGCAGGAGGAGCTTGCGTCTGCGCTCCAGAGCCTTCGAGACCAGGGCGTTGGCTGGGTCCTAGTGGAGAATTCGCCCGGCAACTTTGGCGACTCCGCTGATATTGTGGCAGCGCTAGATCCCGTCTATGACACACCTGACCTGCAGCTATACCATGTCCCCGGCGTTATCGATCCGACCACAGAACCAAGCCGGGGGGCCTATGCAGCTGCGTGGATAGCCTTTGGAATCTGGACTCTTTGCCTGCTCGCTGGACTACTGGCGGGACTATTGGCTGGAGCAAGGGAAGCGCTACTGCCCCGCCGTAGGTAGCAGCTTGTCCAGAGTTGGGTTTTCCAAAACTTCTAGGACCGCCTCGCCGGTTTTATCCCAGCCAAATTCCGCAGCACGCGCGACACAGGCCTTGGACATGGCGCGATGCAGTTCGCCGTTATCGAGAATCTGTCGTGTCTTGGTAATTAGGTCAGCTTCATCGCTGGCCAGCAGGCCAGTTTCACCGTCGTTGACCGAATCGCGCAAGCCCGCCGAGGATCGGTAACCGACCGTCGGCACGCCGTGCTGCGCCGATTCGATGACGGCGAGCCCCCAGCCCTCCTTGCGCGAAGGCATCAGATGCAGACATGCCTTGGAGAGGATGCGGTGTTTATCCGCCTCTGTGACCTGCCCGTGGAAGACCACGTGATCCGAAACGCCCTTGTCACGGGCGTATTCCACGAGGTTGTCGTGCCACCACCCCGAGCCAATAACATCGAGAATCGCACCTGGACGATCCTGCACAAGATCTGCGAGCACATCGATGGCGTGCTCAATCTGCTTATGCGGGACCAATCGCGACAGCGTCACCAGATGCGGTGCTGGACCGTCGCACTCGGATAGGTCTGCCATGATTTCGGTCGACTGCAATTCCTCCGGAATCGGGTCCACACCATTGCGAATCACCGCGATGCGCCCCGGCGACACTCCGAGTTCTACCAGTTCAGCGGCACTTGGTTCGGAAACGGTGATGTAGCGGCTGCGGCGGTGAATCATCGGCGACAGACGCGACTCGATGAACCACCCTAGCTGGCTAATAATCGGCCCCGCCACTGGCCACTGTTCACGGTGGCAGTGATGTGTCAGGAGCACCGTCGGTGCGCCGGAGAAAATCCGCGCGAAAAAGGGGACACCGTTTTGGGTATCGACCACGACATCCGGCTTGCCGCCGAGCGCCTTGGCAATTGGCCCCACGCCAAATCTAGCCCCCAGCATCGCGGTCCAGGAGCGCACGTAGACGGAAAAGTTTCCACCAGCGCGGGAGAAAGTCACGCCGTCACGACGCGAAAGGGCCGGTGCACCTGGGTAGCTGGCCGTGCGGAACGCCACGGTGTGACCTTGGCCGGCAAGGTAACCCGCGACGCGTTCCAAATAGCGCTCACTGCCTCCACCTTCGGGGTGCCCAGTGTCACGCCAACACAACAGTAAGATTTTCATAACAATATGAGCCTAACGCTCGGCGCGGCTTTCGTTGCCGCTTTAGCTCAAATCCATACTCCCAGACCCAACCAGTCCATTAGATTGTTTGACGTGACCAGCTTTCGCTTTCCCGCTTTTATCATCCCGCCCGCTCTGAAAGAGCTGCGCAGCTTTGCTACGCTGTCGCGCTCATTCGGTCTGCTCAACGACTTCAAATACGAGCAAACCGATCCCGATATCTTCTACGGGCACCTTGCCGAGGACACCATCGGCCTCCTAGAAAGCATCGCGGCTGGCGCGGATGGTTCAGTGGGCGCGGTGGATGCGAGGGGCACCGCTGGTACGGCGGAGCCGCCGGGCGCAGGGGGCACGTCGTCAAGCGTTACGACGAATACCGCACTGCGTGGCAAGCGCATCCTTGATGTCGGCGGCGGCCCGGGGTACTTTGGCCGAGCATTTGCCCAGCGTGGCGTGGAATATTACACCTGTGAACCAGATGTGGGCGAAATGGCGGCGGCGGGTATCAAGCTGGAGTCGTCGGTACGCGGATCGGGGCTGGAACTGCCGTTTCGCGATGATGCTTTTGACCTGACATACTCATCGAACGTTGCCGAGCACGTGCCCGAGCCATGGACGATGGGCGAAGAAATGCTGCGCGTGACCAAGCCGGGCGGGCTGGTCGTTTACTCGTACACCATTTGGTACGGCCCGTTCGGCGGCCACGAGATGGGGATGACGCACTACCTGGGTGGCGACCGCGCGCGGCGCATGTATGAGAAGAAGCATGGCAAGCGGCCGAAGAACTACTTTGGCGAGTCTCTGTTCAAGGTCGGTTGCGGTGAAGGTTTGAAGTGGGCGCACGCTGCCACGGAGGCCGGCGACTGCGAACTGCTGGCCGCTTTCCCGCGCTACCACCCGTGGTGGGCCTGGTGGATGGTGCACGTGCCGGGGCTGCGTGAGTTCGCGGTGTCGAACCTGGTGCTAGTGCTGCGGAAGCGGTAGGGGTGAGGCTGAGCCACAAGGTGGGTGCCGCGCTTGACGCTTGGTACCTGAGAACTACCTCCGCGTGTGCGGAGAAGAGGACTCTGGGGCCGGACGAGAAATGGCGGCAGCGGAAATACCTCCGCGTGTGCGGAGAAGAGACCATGGCCGCAGTGTAGCCGAACAGGGCCGCGGAAATACCTCCGCGTGTGCGGAGAAGAGTCGCGTTTGTTCGTGAACGGTACACAACAAAAGGAAATACCTCCGCGTGTGCGGAGAAGAGATCGCTATTTCACCATCACTACGAAGGATGTAGGAAATACCTCCGCGTGTGCGGAGAAGAGCGTGGAGGGCTGATGTAGCGGACAGCGCCGAGGGAAATACCTCCGCGTGTGCGGAGAAGAGGCAAATTATCGCGGGCAAGTCTCGTGGAGCTCGGAAATACCTCCGCGTGTGCGGAGAAGAGCGAACCCAACTGAGCGCCTATGCAGCAATCACGGAAATACCTCCGCGTATGCGGAGAAGAGTGCGCCGCCGCCTGCCGCATACCCATGCTTGTGGAAATACCTCCGCGTATGCGGAGAAGAGGCGAAGGTGACCGTGAAGGACTCGAAGAACCTGGAAATACCTCCGCGTATGCGGAGAAGAGCCTCACCGAGCTTGTACTCGCCCTTCTGCACGGGAAATACCTCCGCGTATGCGGAGAAGAGTTTTCCTTCTTTCGTGTTTCGACGTTGAACTTGGAAATACCTCCGCGTATGCGGAGAAGAGAGGTACTGGAAAATGGGCTGGAACTTGTCGAAGGAAATACCTCCGCGTATGCGGAGAAGAGTGGGTAAGACGTCGGCGGAAATCTCCGACATGGGAAATACCTCCGCGTATGCGGAGAAGAGATGAGCACGGCACTATCAATCATCACATTCCTGGAAATACCTCCGCGTATGCGGAGAAGAGGGTATCACCAACCGTCTTCAGAACCTGCTCAAGGAAATACCTCCGCGTATGCGGAGAAGAGAATGGTGTGGACTAGTGCGTATGCACGCCTTTGGAAATACCTCCGCGTATGCGGAGAAGAGAGGTTTGCTGCGTATCGCTGGCGAACAGTCTTGGAAATACCTCCGCGTATGCGGAGAAGAGTCACAAATAAACTCCGCCGCCGCCTTCGACATGGAAATACCTCCGCGTATGCGGAGAAGAGGAGCACCCACAGTTCGAGGACGGGCTGGACCCGGAAATACCTCCGCGTATGCGGAGAAGAGTGAGTCTCTGCGGGGGGAGCAGGGGCCGAAGGGGAAATACCTCCGCGTATGCGGAGAAGAGACCGCAAAGGTCGCCGGGGTGTGAATGGCCTCGGAAATACCTCCGCGTATGCGGAGAAGAGAGTTCCCGACCTGCGGTTTTTACGAAGAAGTTTCTTCAAGTCCGCGAGTTTCGGCAGATAAGGTCACAGGCAGCAACAGACCATCGAAGTCCTGAATCACTCGGCGATTACTCCCCATCGTATTTACGGCGAACCCCTGCTCTCGGGTGGGATCATTATTAATCATCGTTAGACGTCCCTCCCCTATAGCTCGGCTACACCGGCCCCATAGATTATCACGAACGCGTCTCGACACGTTACCGACAAAAACTCCAGTATCAACTTCAACTAAGAAACGAGTTAGATACCCTCGGAGATGTTCCGGCAAATTAGATGCAGTAAGTACCAAAAACATAAGGGACGCACCTACTGTTACTGGGGTCGATTTCCATACTGTGTATGCCCAGCCACTTCGTCGCCCCGTCCCGCAATCAACCGGTCATCGTCTCTTTCTGGCAGATACGGTTCGAGAATCTCCATTAATACTCCAATCATCTCTTTCAACATGCCCCTTCGATGAATCTCACGGCGAATTTCCTTCCGAACTTCTTTTAGAGCGTCACCACTTTTCGAGCATCGGAAAGACAACGGAAGTGAAACTTCAGGTTTATATAAATCAGCCAGATCGAACAACAAAGAACGGGCATCACCACGATGGATTACTCCCAGCGCAGGGTTAATCCCCAAAGCTTGGCAGGCGGAAGCGGCACAGCCGTACAACATTGAGTTCGCCAAATTGAGGCACAAGTTCACCGAATCTTCAGCTGTAGTATCACGCCGAAAAGCCTTGACACCATGCTCTCGGGCTAAAGACCGATATGTCTGTTTCATCATCCGGCCTTCGAGTCCACGCATCACGGCGATGCTAGTCTCTTCGGAATCAATGTCCAACCCAAGCTGGCGCCGATACAGGATAACCGCAGCTTTCCTCTGGTTACGTTCCGATGATACAAGCTTGGCTTGGGCAATCGCCCATCGAGCAGAGCTCGTCAATGGCACAGAGTAGGAATAAGAAGGCACTCCTCCCCCACCGGTGAACATGACTGTCACCCCTGCACGGGTACACGAAGTCATGGCCGCCGCTGAAATGCTCGTCCCAGGCCCTAAATGCAGCACAGCCAAACCTGAAACCGGTAATTGCACACGCTGAATCAGCGACTCACCTTCGACTTTCGAATAAGCGACAACACCGGTCTTGTCCTGGCGCACGCTACATCGCTCGAGGTAGAGGAAACTAACTCTATCTTCAAAACGAACCTGGTGTCCTGCTGGAATTTGAGAGAATGCAATAGCTTCCTCTGAATAAGTCACTACGCACCGGTCGCTTTCCCGCTGAATCCTAGGAAACCAACCAAAGAATCGTAGAGTTCATGCGCCTCGACGGCATAGTACTGACTCAAGAGAGTTTTAGCATCGGCCAGTGAGATTGGAGACTCAATCTGCGAGAACTTGCTCTGTCTCATCGGCATAGAAGCCCTTAGCGCTTTGCGGATTCGCTCACGATCCCCGCTGCGAATCGATCTCAGTTCCTCGACATCTCCTTGCCATCCGCCTGGAATGCTGTCCCCGGAATCCAGGAGAATAACTCGCACTGACTCCTCCTCGATAAGGCGAGTTCTAGCATCACCACCATCCAAAGATAGAGCAGACTCATTACTAAAGTTCTCATGGAGATTGGCCATGCGGTATTCGGGGTCTAGGATCTCTTCGACTTCGTAAGAGACGCTTTTACCCTTACGCGCCATTAGGCTTTCAGCTGCAACCTGATCGAAATCAGCATCCGTTGCAGACGGGTTCTTCAAATCGTCAAAACTCACTGAAGCAGCATCCACGAATTCCTGACACTCCTCCGGCATCTTCAGAACTCGATGCTGCTGGATCCACCGCGATGTGCGAAGCATCTCCGCTTTGTAATACGGATATCGCAGTTTTTCGCTTACTTCAACACCATCGACCACTCGAATCAATGGAGTGTGAATCTCAGGAATTCTTTCGCTTCTTGACGTATCTTGCCTTCGCCACACCCTACCGATTCGCTGAATCAGCGAAGCTGAAGGACACAAATCCGTAGTCAAAATATCCATGTCAATATCGAGCGAGGCTTCAATCGCCTGCGTACCTACGACGGTCACACCAGTGGCGTTACCGTTAGGTCCGATTATTTTTTCCAGCAACTCTGCGTTACGACGTCTATGTTCCGAAGTCATCGCGGAATGTAGCACGACTACATTGTGCCCTGCATCGGACAATTGTCTCGCTACTGATTGAGCCCAATCCACTTGGTTCACAATTACTCCAATACGTGCTTGCGGGAACCGTAAGCGTTGTTGGATTACCCATTCCGCATGAGCACGGCAATTGTCGGAGTGACTGATCTTTGTGTGATTAAGTTCTATATCTCGTCGTAGAACATCAAATGGCAGAACTGAAACTACTTTAGACTCCTCAGCCTTCTTGACCCGTTCGCCCCCAGAATTATGCTCTAGTGCGCATTCCTCCCGCTGCACACTTTGAACTTGGCGACGAGGACGAACAACCGCTACTGCGGGAAACTCAGCAGGTTTGTCAACCTTCACTCCTGAGTATGCATGTACAAGTCGTCTGTATTGCCAGCTCGGGAAGGTAGCAGTCAGAAGAGTTACTCGTGCACCAACTTTGCCAAGCCACTCAAGAACAGTGCTCAGCAGCTCTGTCTGATAATGATCAAGCGTATGAACTTCGTCAACAACGATGTGGGCATTGGCCAAGGACAATAATAGTAAATGTAGCCATTTTGTACGGAGTCCGGCTTTCAAACTCTGATCAACCGTTCCCACCGATACAGCTGCCATCAGTCGTGACATCCCGGCTCTCACGAATGATGCGGGATACAGTCCGCCAGATTCTCTACAGCTAGGATCCCCTTCCGTATCATCATGGAAGCTACTTACTGGGGTGTCGTAAAAATCCTCAACACTCGCGAGACTATGAGCCAACGACGCTACGTTCGGCGTGCTAGAAAAAGCACGCTGCACACGTCTCATTAATGCATTCGTTGTTGCTTGGGTTGGCAGTAAAAACAGGAGGCGCTCATTCTTCTGCGCATGGCGAAGCAGAGCCGCCTCTGTCTTCCCGATTCCAGTCGGAGCCATGACTCCGACAAGCCCGTCACCAGCGTCACGAACTATTTTCTGGATGTGCCGTGGACTACGTTGCTGCAGAATAACTGACTCTGCGTGCTCCTGCGATTCCCAGCCAGAGTAGATGCCAAGGTTTTCACGGACGTATTCGTCTGCCCTCTCGAGCTGAACTCGATACCACTCGGTTGGGTCATTGAGATTAAGCTCACCTCGGCTTGTGGCTGCTTGCGCGTTCTCAACCCACTCATTATTTGATGCCAAACGATCAGCCAGCACGGTCAGTCCAGATAAAAGGATAGAAACCGCAGGGTCACACTCTTCGGGAAGTTCGTTTCGCGATACCCCGACGGCCCTCTCAAAACACTCTTGAATATTCTCGTGCGCAGTCTTCCATCCTTCCCATTTGAGCATCTCATCGGCACGTTTCATGGAGGATGAATGCATCTTTCCACGGAAGGGCAGGGTAAAGTAGCCATGATGACCTAAAGCTGGCAGTGTCGCCCACTGTTCTCCGATGGTTGAATCCCCGAGATTCATTCCGCCGATACCGATTGCAGATACGCGTTCATGCCTACGAAGATCGCTGTACCTATTCCAGCGCTCCATCTTCTCCCGTGGAACGGGTTCGTAATTTCCACTGTCACGAATCTCGGATCGGACTTTTCGCCACGATTCATCGTCCCGCATGTGCTGAAACTGAAATAGCGGGTTGGCTTTTCCTAAATCATGCATACCCACTACCCAGGCCACGATGCACTCCGCATTTTCTCCCAGTGCATCGCTTATTTGGAAGCGCAGCTCGGGTCGAAGCCAATGCCTAAACAAGTAAGTACCTACCGCAGCTGCATCAAGCATGTGTGCTAAAAGCGGATACGTCTCAGCGTTCTCACCCTTCTTTGCCCAGAGCTCGGAATGGACAAGTGAGTCACTCATGGAATTGCCTTCACGCTTAGCATCCCGCAGCCATACGCCTTTTCCCTGCCGACGCCTTCGAGAATCAATCTGTTTAGAGCCTCTGGATCGTCGACAAGCGCAGCACCATCCAAAACATCAACCTGAATGGCCATTCGGGAAGACTCCCGTTCGGTGGCCTTCAGCACCTCTCGCTGATGGTTAACCAACTGCACCTCCTTCAAGGCTCCAGCGAGTTTGTTCTGAATCCACGGAGTAATTGTTGTCCGCCCCTGCTCAATTGCGTCTATTTCTTGGTCATATGGCACGGGCGTCACGATGGTCTTCATCTTTCCATCATGCTGTTCACGCTTTCGACGAACTGCATTGACAGCTACACGAAAGACAACTGGCTGACCGGGCTCAAGGTCGAATAATTCCACAGTACGACTTTCAGCCCCTCGAAGCTCACCGAGATGTACAGGTTCCACCGAAGACTGGATAAGGAAGTACGGGGGGTGACCTGCAGTGAAATCAACTCGGAAAAGAATTTTTCCTGTCTGCCTGGGATTTGCATCAAACTCCCCAAAGAGGCTCATCACAGCCCTGTGTCGGAACAACGGAGAGTCAATCGACGACGGGACAAAGCTCTTTTTCTTGTCTATTCTTCGCGAAAGCAAAGAATGCACTGGAACCTTAGTCAGAAATACTGTTGCTGTCATGAAAACCTCTCTATTTACAGCATCAACGGTACAGTGAAATTGGTCTCCGCTTTCGTGGAGGTACTTCGTTATATTCGGCTATTTGCACACCTTCTCCGCGCTCGTGGAGGCACTCTCAAATAGCCAACCAGTTTTATTAATACTTATATTCGGCAATTGCTTGCGACGTATTAACCTCATCGGTACCATAAAGCAGTACCTAGCGAAAGTGAACTACGAATGAAGATAAATGCTCTCACGGATTCACCCTTCCTAAGAACACCGAACGGTCGCTCAACCGTTCGAGACCTCCTTCTTTCATCACATAAGCAAGACACCGCCATCAGCGTAGATGGCGCCGCATATCAGTTCACGGCGCAGTTACGTTTCCTCGCTGAGATCACAGCAGTGGCTTTACGTCACACATCAACCCCAATCGAAGAAATTGTTCAGGGCGGCCTACCAGAAAATGCTGTCGACCAGGCAATTGCAGATTTAGCTCCGGGCTGCGACCCCTTTGATTCAATTCAGCCTTTTCTTCAACGTCCACCACTGCCATGCGATGGCCCAAAGGACAAAGCCCACCTACTGATGGCTGGACATTTCCCCATTAAAAAGCTCTCACCGGCAATGCTCCCCGACGAGGGCGAGACGTACTGGAACCTAATCAATGACGGGACCCCAGCCTTAGCACTGCCCGACGCTCTGCTAGCTCTCGTGGTGTACCACCACCTCTCAATGGCGGGAAATAACAACTACGCAGGAGACAAATGCCAAATGGGAGCTCCAGGCATGCGTTTTGTGGGCGCCGATTACACCGCGACTGAGATTATCCAAACCGGAGATACCCTTCTGGAAACCTTGCTGTACCAAATACCGACATCATGGGTAAAAGGCAGTGGCCTTCCGGCTTGGGCAGATCGAACGTGCAACAATTCCACACTCCCGGATGCTCCAAATCAGGCGCATCCACTTTGGCGAGCCACATGGAGCTCCAATGCTCCAGCATGCCATTGGGAAGATGGGGTACTTAATGGAGTTCGCACAGGCGGCATCCCCGAAGAGTGGTACTTCAAACCCGAGATGGGCACAAATAAAACGACATACAAAGAATGGTGGGATCAGCGCAATACACTTGACCCGTTCTACCTGTATGAAACGCGTGAAAAAGGCGGCGAAACCTTAGTTCGTGTCGACTTGGGGCGAGACAACACTGACCTTGCCGTTGAGTGGGCCGCAAATAACCGTTCAAACAAAGTGCATGCTCGAATCTCAAGCCGCGCATTATCCCGCTTACCCAACGACGCGCCGCTCATTTTCGCACAACACCTAATTGCAGGTACAGCTAGCTCACCAAATATTCGCGCCAGCGAAGTTTTCTTTCCCTCATCTGCGGAATGGGCATTCGATGTCGACGAAGACTTACAAGAGGACATTCAGCTTCAAGCTAAACTTATCAACCAGCTGCATCGCAGGGTATGTCAAGTGTTTAGCAGGAAACCCACGAAATCTAAGTACCCACCCGCAGTTTTAGATGACATGATTGACCGAAAGCAGGACGCTTCAAACGCTTTCTGGCGCAATATTTCAGCGGTTTACCAGGACATATTGAACGACGCTCGCAGATTCTATAAAGCTCAGTCTCCTTCACCTTTTACGCACAGCTACGAGATGCCAACCGACCTCAGAGACCGCTGTATTGACGCGTCGTTGTGCGCATTTGATGAAGTTGTCAATCCCCATTCCATTCAGGAGCCAGCACGAATCGCATATGTCCGAGCACAACTCCGAAATGGATTACAAGCCTTAATACCCAAGCCGGCCAGTACCGAGGAGAGTTTCTAATGACATCTTCCGAAGCTAATAGTGTCCACGCAATGTGGGCAACGCGGTTAGCCAGCGTTCTCGCCTTACGAGACGACGCAAATATCCAGTCACCCCGTTGGAGAAAGACTCGAGCAGAGCTGCGTCGCGGAGCCTCACCAGCAACCGAGCACTACGCCTATCCGCATGTTCTTCCGTATGCAGATCCGACACTTTCCGACCATCAAATAACATCACTCGTTCGTCTCTTTGCTTTGGTAGCAGAATTCGACCAAGTTCCTCACTACCGACCATCGAACACAACAGATACAAATGGACAAAAGAAGATTCGGAGGGTCGGGCATTGGGCTCGACAAGTCTCAATTGCTCAAGCGAAGAAAACTGGCGAACAATTTCAGGCTAATCCCGACGACCTCGACTCCGTTGGCCAGCGCCTGCAATTCATCTATTCACTCGATGCGGAAGAGGCAATTCTTAACGTTTCGCGTATCTTGAAAATTGCAACTGCCCTGCCCGGACCTATTCCGGCGCTCGACTACTACGACCTGTTCCGGACCTTCCTATATTGGGGCAATGGATTCACGCCTGCGTCACAGAACATTAGGCGCCGAATGCTGCGAGACTATTTCTCTTACTTCGCTGAAATTCCAGAGACCTCCTCCAACACAGATAACGACAACAAAGACAACGCAACAACATAATTCTGTCGTAGAGGCATAAACAACTCCCCGAGAAAGGCCTAAACTCCATGCCCCATAACTTGACCCTCAGCATCGTCACCGCAATCCCATTCAGCAATCTAAACCGTGATGACACCGGAACCCCAAAACGAATTAACCAGGGCGGAGTTCTTCGAGCCCTCCATTCTTCTCAATCGATTAAGCGCAGCATCCGGTTACGCTACGAAAACGCGTCAATGGACCTAAGCATCCGCTCGGGTGAACTCGCCGAAGAAATCGTCGAAAGAGTCTTTGAACTGAACCCCGACGTTGACCGGAAGGCTGCACTGAAAAACGCGAGATCAATCGTCGGCAAGCTCACCAAAGCTGAAGCACCAGCTAAGACTTCTGGCGACGTTGATTCGCAAACCCAAAAGGCTGAATCCGCTCGTTCGACGTGGATGTCAAATGAAGAGATCAATACTGCCGCCCAGACTGTGCTGGCCAGCCTGACGAGCGGAAAGGACATCAAGAAAACCGATGTCAACGAGTTTATTCAGGAGCACCGAACAGGATCACTAGCAATCGCTGCCTTTGGTCGAATGTTCGCCAATTCCCCTCAAAACACAACGGAAGCGGCCCTCAGCGTCTCTCCAGCAGTAACAACTCATGCGACCAGCATCGATACCGATTACTTCTCAACTGTCGATGATCGACACGAGGCACAACATCGAACTGGGGCAACATATCTCGGAGTTAGCCAGTACACCAGTGGCGTTTTCTACCGCACAGTCAGTATCGATAAGAAACAGTTGCGTGAAAGCTGGTCAGCTTTCGATGCAGAAGACTCTCGAGAAAACGTCCGGGAATTGATTCGATCAGCTATCTATGGCCAGCCACGCGGCAAAGAGCACAGCACAGCCCCATACGTCCTTCCAGCCCTAGTACTCGCTGAAGAACAGCGCTACCGGACTGCATATGACTTCCAAACTCCGGTCATCCCCGAAGGAGCTGGAGGATTCCTCGCAGCTACAATCACTTCCCTTTCTCAACAGTATTCCGCAGCACGAAGCTTTGACGCCGGAAACTTCGGCCCCACTGAAGCCCTCGCTGGAACTTTCCCAGGGCTTGAAGGCAAGTTCGGCAAACTCGAGCCGACTCAGCTGGACGACCTCATCGACACCGTCGTGAAGTGGGTTTTTGATGACTGATTCAGTGTTCATTCGGCTGGCTGGGCCAGTTCAAAGTTGGGGCAAACCAGCCATCACCGGTAATTTCGTCAAAACTGACAAAATGCCTACAACCACTGCACTCCGCGGACTGATTGCTGGTGGCCTTGGATACCGCCGAAATGAATGGCCGGACTGGATTTCTGATATCGAGTTCACTGTTCGAGAAGAACGCCGACCTACGTTCGTGGACGACTTCCACACCATCGGCTCGCGTGAAGATGAGTGGGACTTTCGGCGTCGTCTAGCGATTAGCCAAGGACTTAAAGCCAAGTCAGCAAAATCGGTTGCCTACAAACCCGGTGTCGGAGCGACTGTGGTCGTCCGCCGAACATACTTGGCCGATGCGGAATTCATCGTCCGCATAACCTGCGAGGGACACACGGAGGACATTGACCGAGCTGTTTCAGACCCGGTATTTGTTACGTACTTAGGCCGCAAAGCGTTTTCGGCAACTTTCCCGTTCTATTTAGGCACGGGAAAACCCGAGCTTCTCCAACGAATTCCGAATATTTCGACGGACACCCAACTCGGAGATAGCACTACAGTTAATCAGTACTTTTTAGCAAAAGGCGCGGGCACACGCCCCGCAACAGTTGTTGTTCCTCGTGTTTCAACTCGCGCGGAATGGATGGGCAGGGTCGGCCAACTGGGTTTGAAGCTACGGTCAACGATTCAAGAAAACTAGAAGCTCCGAACTTCGGCACAGTGGGATTTTTGATTCACAACGCACGAGCGTGGCTAACGGTATCTCGCGTATCTGTCAATTTCTCCGCCGGAGTCCACGCGCCGAGTTCGTGGCCGGCGGGCGTCGTGAAGCAAAAGCGAAAACTACTTGGGAAGTCGTATGGTTTCTTGGCAATCTTGCCACCCGCGGACGTGACCTGCTCGTAGGCGGCATCGAGATCCACTGCTCTAATGGGGGCATGATTGCGCGGGTGGGATCCTCGGCGTTGATTCAGCTGACGATGCCAGAATCGCTGTTATCGGCGCAGTCGTCGCCGTACATGGCGTAATTCCACCCGAATACGCTGGAGACGAAGTCGCAAACGGTACTCAGCTCCTCGACGGACGACACAGGAAACTCAATGTCATCAAAGAGTGCGCCAGTCACGAACCAATCCTAAGGCAGAATCGAGCCCCCGCCATTCGCCTGCCACATTGCAACGCGCCCCACTCTCGCGCCACATCACCAAAACTACTTATGTAATTACCCCCGGTTTCTCCCATAACCCCAGGTGAGAGACTACGGCGAGTCAACTTTCTCCCCAGCACCCCTCAAATCACCCCCGGCAATCCGCCATTCGTTATAGAGTGACGCACGACACTTTACGACGAATCTGTGAGGTAAAAACACATGACTTCCGCCACCATTCAGCCGGGCGGCGAAGCCTTCATCTACGAGGCAATTCGCACCCCGCGCGGCAAGGGCAAGAAGGACGGCTCCCTCCACGAGGTACGCCCGGTATCACTTCTCGTCGGCCTCATCGACGAAATTCGCAACCGCTTCCCGGAGCTGGATGAAGAACGCATCAGCGACCTCATCGTTGGCTGCGTCAGCCCGGTCGGCGACCAGGGTGCGGACATTGCCCGCACCGCAGCACTCACCGCAGGCCTGCCGTACCGCACCGGCGGTGTCCAGATCAACCGCTTCTGCGCTTCGGGCCTCTCCGCCATCAACTTGGCTGCTCAGAAGGTCCGCTCCGGCATGGACGAGCTCGTCCTCGCCGGTGGCGTCGAGTCCATGTCCCGTGTGCCAATGATGTCCGACGGCGGCGCAATGGCAATGGATGCACAGGTCTCGTTCGCAACTGACTTCGTCCCGCAGGGTATCTCCGCTGACCTGATTGCATCGCTTGACGGCTTTGACCGCGAGTCCCTCGACGAAATGGCTGCACTGTCCCACGCCCGTGCCGCAAAGGCATGGTCCGAGGGCCGCTTCGACCGCTCCGTCGTCCCAGTCAAGGACGCTAACGGCCTGACCATCCTGGACCGCGATGAGACCATCCGCGAGGGCGTCTCCGCAGAGTCCCTGGCCGGCCTGCGCGCAGCCTTCACCATGATGGGTGAGCAGGGTGGCTTCGACGCAGTTGCACTGAAGAAGTACCCGCAGCTCGAGCGCATCAACCACGTCCACCACGCAGGTAACTCCTCCGGCATCGTCGATGGCGCTGCACTGACTCTGGTTGGTTCTGAGAAGGCCGGCGCAGACATGGGGCTCACCCCACGCGCACGCGTTGTCGCCACCGCCGTCAATGGCGTCGAGCCGACCATCATGCTGACCGGCATCGAGCCGGCTGTCCGCGAGGCTCTGGCCAAGGCAAACCTGACCGTCGACGATATCGACGTCTGGGAAATCAACGAGGCGTTTGCCGCCGTCGTCAAGCACGCTCAGCAGAACCTGGGCATCGACTACGACAAGCTCAACATCAACGGTGGCGCAATGGCCATGGGTCACCCGCTGGGTGCAACCGGTGCCATGATCACCGGCGCCGCAATCGACGAGCTGCACCGCACCGGTGGCCGCTACGCTCTCATCTCGCTCTGCGTGGCTGGCGGTATGGGTGTTGCAACCATCATCGAGCGCGTCTAAAGCAAACCGGAACGAAACTCACAGCGACAATTACCGCGGTCACACCGCGATAACCACAAAGGACTGACTGATTTATGAGCACAGATAACATGTTCCGGTGGGATCAGGACGACGCCGGAATCGTCACCCTCACCATGGATGACCCGAATGCGCCGGTCAACACCATGAACAAGACTTTCCAGGACGACATCCGCGCCACCGTGGAGCGCCTGGAAAACGAAATTGGCGACGGCTCTGAGACCTCAATCAAGGGCATCATCATCACCTCTGCGAAGAAGACTTTCTTCGCAGGTGGCGACATCAAGCAGATGTCCAAGGCCACTGAGGACGATGCAGCTGACATGTTCAACATGGTCGAGGATATGAAGGCCTCTCTGCGTCGCTTGGAGAAGCTCCCGGTGCCGATTGTTGCCGCCATCAACGGCGCAGCATTGGGCGGCGGTCTCGAGGTCGCGCTGGCTGCTAACCACCGCGTTGCTGCCGATGCCCGCGGTTCCAAGATTGGCCTGCCAGAGGTCACCCTCGGCCTCCTGCCGGGCGGCGGCGGTGTCTCCCGCGTCGTTCGCATGCTGGGCATTCAGGACGCGCTGATGAAGGTCATTCTGACCGGCGCGCAGATGAACCCGGGCAAGGCCCTCGCAGCTGGTCTCGTTGACGAGGTTGTTGCTCCGGAGCAGCTCATTGACACTGCCCGAGCATGGCTGACCAGCGAAGATGCCAAGGCCGCACAGCCGTGGGATGAGAAGGGCTTCAAGATTCCGGGCGGCGACCCGAAGACTCCGAAGTTCGCAATGAACCTGCCGTCCTTCCCGGCAAACCTGACCAAGCAGCTCAAGGGCTCCCCGATGAAGGCTCCGCGCCTTGCGATGCAGGCTGCCATCGAGGGCTCTCAAGTCGACATCGACACCGCACTGCGTGTCGAGTCCCGCTACTTCACCGAGCTGGTCACCGGCACTCAGTCGAAGAACATGATGCAGGCGTTCTTCTTCGACCTCAATCACGCTCAGGGCGGCGGCTCCCGTCCGCTGCAGGCTGATGGCACCCCGTACCCGAAGCGCGAGTTCAAGAAGGTTGCCGTCGTTGGCGCCGGCATGATGGGCGCAGGTATTGCATACGTTTGCGCGAAGGCTGGCATGGAAGTTGTCCTGAAGGACATTTCCCTGGAGAACGCCGAGCGCGGCAAGGCCTACTCCGAGGGCCTGGAGGCCAAGGCTCTCAAGCGCGGTCGCACCACTGAGGAGAAGTCCGCAGCACTGCTGAACCGCATCAAGCCGACCGAGTCCTACGACGATCTGTCCGATGTCGACCTGGTCATCGAGGCCGTCTTCGAGAACACCGACCTCAAGCACAAGGTTCACGCCGAAATCGAGGCCGCGGTTCCGGAGACCTGCATCCTGGGCTCCAACACCTCCACCCTTCCGATCACCGAGCTGGCTTCCCACGTCAAGCGTGAGAAGGACTTCATCGGCCTGCACTTCTTCTCCCCGGTGGACAAGATGCAGCTGATCGAAATCATCTCCGGCGACAACACCGACCCGGCAATCCTCGCCGCTTCGCTGGACTTCGCTGTTGCAATCCGCAAGATTCCGATTGTCGTTACCGACTCCCGCGGTTTCTACACCTCCCGCGTCATCGGCACCGTCATCAACGAGGCCCTGCGCATGGTTGCCGAGGGCTACGACCCGGCCATCATCGAGGCCGCTGGTCGCCAGGCTGGTTACCCGGCACCGCAGCTCCAGCTTGCCGACGAGCTGAACCTCAAGCTCATGGAGAAGATCGCTGGCGAGACCCGCGCTGCCGCCGAGGCTGCAGGTCAGACCTTGGACGAGGGCGGCGTGCCGGCTCTGGTCGAGGCCATGCTGCACAAGTTCGAACGCCCGGGCAAGCTCGAGGGCAAGGGCTTCTACGAGTACGTCGACGGCAAGCGCTCCGGCCTCTGGCCGGGCCTGTTCAACGAGCTCCGTGAGGAGCTGAACATCACCCCAATCGCTCCGGAGGATACCGACCTGCAGGAGCTGGTTGACCGCATGCTCTTCATCGAGGCCATCGAGACTCAGAAGTGCGTCGACGAAGGCGTTCTGCTTCACGACGCCGACGGCAACATCGGTTCCATCTTCGGTATCGGCTACCCGGCCTGGACCGGTGGTACCCGCCAGTTCATTAAGAACTACGACGGCGCCACTGTCATCGACCCGGCTGCAGCTCACCCGGAGCGCCGCGGTGTCGCAGGCTTCGTCGAGCGCGCCGAAGAGCTGGCCGCTAAGCACGGCGAGCGCTTCAACGCTCCGGAATCCCTGAAGAAGTAGGGCTACTCCGAGCGCATCCTCCCCCGGTTGCTGGAATTGTTCCAGCAACCGGGGTTTTCTGCCTTCGCGGCCACGTCAACGCACGTAGCACTGCTGAACGCACGAGCGCGCCAACCCCAATCCGGGCTACCCGTTAAACTGCGCACATGGTTAGAAACGTCGCTGATCTACCCACCGCACTGCCTGAACTCGCTATCGACCAGCAGGGGTTTGACGCCCCATCGCCGCAGCTGATCATGCTTAACGACGAACTCGCGACCCAGCTCGGCCTTTCCCCACAGTGGCTCCGGTCAGACGCTGGCCTGAAGTTCCTCACTGGTCACGGAGTCGGCAAGGAAACCGATACCCCACCCGGCGCATACACAACCCCGGTGTCCACGGCCTACGCCGGCCACCAGTTCGGCAACTTCGCAGGCCTACTCGGTGATGGTCGCGCGCTCTTGCTTGCCACTGTTGAGGCTGAATCGGGGCTGACTGGGCTGCACTGTCTGCCAAACCAGCACAGCCAACCCAACCACCCCGATTCCCCCAAAGAGAAAGCCCGCAGCGACAACAACCAGGCCTACGAGATTCAGTCTAAAGGCACCGGCCCCACACCCTTCTCCCGTGGCGGTGATGGCAAAGCTACGCTGACCTCCGCCCTGCGGGAGTACCTCATCAGCGAAGCCATGTATGCGCTCGGTGTCCCCACCACCCGCGCGCTGGCAGTCATCGCAACCGGCGAGGAAATCTACCGCGGCTCACAAACCCCTTTCGACAACACCGACCCCACCACCGAACTCCAACCGGGTGGCATCGTCGTGCGGGTCGCATCCAGCCACCTGCGAGTTGGCACGTTCGAGCTGGTCGCACGCTCCGGAGCGGACACCGGAATCATGGATCGGCTCATCGAGTTCGCCGCGCAGCGACACGGCTACGAGGCTTCGGCGGAGTTGATTCTCCGGGACGTCGTCATGCGGCAAGCCAATCTCGTTGCGGCGTGGCTGACCTGCGGTTTTGTCCACGGCGTGATGAACACCGACAATGCCAGCATCGCGGGCGAAACCATCGACTTTGGGCCGTGTGCGTTTCTGGATGCGCACGATCCGCGGGCAGTGTTTAGCAGTATTGATCGCGGTGGTCGATACGCGTACGGCGCGCAGCCAACAGTCGCGGGGTGGAACATGTCGAAGCTCGCGGAGACGTTGCTACCGCATTTCGCAGGCGCCCCGGAGGATGCCCTCGCACGCGCCCGCGACATCCTGGGAGAATTCGCCGACGAGTTCACCGATGCGCTCAGCCGCAGGTGGCTGCCCAAGTTGGGGATTCTCCCCTCGCTTTACGACGACCCGCTGGCCATCCCTTTGGTACAGCAGTGGCAGGCGTTGCTGGCGAAGTTTGGGCTCGACCACACGAATGCTCATCGGGCGCTGATTGAGGTTCTGGCCGATGGTGATGGGCAGGATTTCACTGCGCTGACCGCGCTGACCAGGCTGTCTGATGATCCTGCGTTCCCCGCTGCCGCGACCGAGTGGGGGCAGTTGTGGCAGCGAACGCGGGAGGAGCTGGGAATCGACCAGACGACGGCCCTTTCGCTGATGGAGGCAACCAATCCGCTGTATATTCCCCGGAATCACCTGGTCACGGAAGCGTTAGCGAAGGCAGGGGCGACAGGAGAAGCAGGGGTGGGGGATTTGGCCGCCTACCGGCACCTGCTGGAGGCGGTAACCAACCCCTTTGAGTTGCAAGACGTCCCAGCGGGGTTCACTGAGCCGGCACCGCGGGAGTTGGGGGCTTTCCACTCGTACTGCGGGACTTAATGCGCTGGCTTGGCGGCGCCCCGGCGCCCCTCCACCAAGCCCCAAAGCCCACTTCACGACACGGGTGTCACCTCGTGCCAGCTGTGGAGGTGGCATGAGGTGACATAGCTGTCGTGAAGTCGCGGATGGGGCCCGCGGATGAGACCAACGCGGACGGGCCTGACTGAGCGCCAGCGTCACGGAGCACCACAGCCCCAACCCCTGCGGGGGTGCCAGGATGTTACAACGTTTCACCACTGTACAGGATTAACTCCCCAATCGAGGGTAAAAGACACCGTCAAATAAGGGATGGTTCACCTGATCAATACTCATATGTTTTTTGGACTTGTAAGGTTAGAGACTGTATTGAACGGTCGTATTCAAACCTTAGAGTCCACCACACCCAGGTTTTCACCACCGTTGCTTATGCAGGTGGGAGGTGGGTAGCTAAGTCGTTTGGAGTGAGCCGATCACCAAATTCATATCGCCTAGCTGGCAGAATCTAGAAAGGCTCGCGATGCATAGACCCGTTGCCTCCGGCCCCTTCCATACCCGGCAGAAAATCCGGCGGAAGCTCCGACAGCGAGAGAAGTTCCGCGAAACAAAACTGCACGCAACAACGCTCAGCGGAAAAGGAAAGTTCACGCTGCATGTCCGCCAAATTCTGGCGGCTTTGCTGGTAATCGCCTTGCCAGGAAGCGCGCTAGCTGCCTGCAGCACTGACCAGCAACAGGTCGGCGCCGGGTTCATTGTGGTCCAGAACTCCGAACCGCAGTCGCCGCTGTACACCACTGACACCAATGAAACCGGTGGTGGCGATATCCTCCGCATGCTCTACTCAGGTCTGGTGCGCTACGACACCGACGGCTCGATGATCCTGGACCATGCGGCAGAAATTAAGCCCAACGAGGACTCGACTCATTTCGACATCACGCTGAAACCGGGCTGGACCTTCCACAATGGCGAACCAGTCACCGCGCAGAGCTACATCGATGCCTGGAATTACGCTGCCTACGGCCCGAACCTGCAGAAGCAGCAGTCCTTCTTCGCCAATGTGCAAGGATTCGATGAGGTCTCGGGCGAAAAGGCCACGACCAAGACGATGTCTGGGCTAAAGAAGGTCGACGATTTGAAGTTCACCGTAGATCTGACCACCCCAGATTCCTCGTTCCCGCTGTCCCTCGGTTACACCGCATTTATGCCGCTGCCGAAGGCCGCATTCGGCGACAAGAAGGCTTTCGGTGAACACCCAATCGGCAATGGCCCGTACAAGATGGCCGAAGGCCGCGCTTGGCTGCACAACAACCAGCTAACCGTGGTCCGCAATGATGACTTCGCTGGTGAGCACAAGGCCCGCAATAACGGCCTCGTCTACCGCTTCTACTCGGACATGGACACCGCATACGCAGACCTCCAGGCAGGCCGCCTGGACACTCTGCCGCGCACCATTCCACCAACGGCGCTGGCCAGCTTCGAAACCGATTTCCCCGACTCCAGCGCAAACGTCCCGACCTCCTCTTCGCAGTACTTCGCAATTCCGCGAAATCTGCCAGGCTTTTCGGGTGAAGAGGGCAAGCTCCGTCGGCAAGCGATTTCCATGGCGATTGACCGCGAACTCATCACTGAGAAGATTTTCTTCGACACCCGCACCCCGGCGCGCGAGTTCAGCTCGTTGACGCTCGGTGACTTGGATCCGAATGTGCCTGGGCAGGATGTGTTGAAGTACAACCCGGACAAGGCTCGCAAACTGTGGGCCGAAGCCAACAAAATTGCGCCGTTTACGGGCTCGTTCGATATTGCCTACAACGCCGACGGCGGGCACCAGCAGTGGGTTGAAGCGGTGACCAACATGATTGGTGAAACCCTCGAAATTGAATCTCACGGCAAGGCTTACCCGACCTTCAAGCAGCTGCGAGATGAGATCACTAATGAGACCCTGACCAGCGGCTACCGCACTGGCTGGGCAGCTGACTACCCATCAGTGGCCAACTACATGATCCCGCAGTTCGTCACCGGCGGCTCCTCGAATGACAACCACTACTCGAACCCGGAGTTCGACAAGCTTATCCAGGACGCTGCTTCGGCCAAGAGCGCAGAAGACGCTAAGCCGATTTACGTCAAGGCTCAGTCGGTGTTGATGGAGGATCTGCCTGCAATTCCACTGTGGTACCCCAATGCTTCGGTGGCGTGGAATCCGAAGCTGCGTAACGCCGTGGTGATGTGGGACGGCATTTTGGACTACCCAATGATTGAGAAGGACTAGCACCATGGGTTGGTATATCGGAAAGAGACTCCTGCAGATGGTGCCGGTATTCTTCGGCGCCACGCTGTTGATTTACGCAATGGTCTTCGCCATGCCCGGCGACCCCATTGCCGCACTAGCCGGCGACAAGCAGTTGCCACCTGAGCAGGTCGCTGCACTGCGCGCCCACTACCACCTGGATGAGCCATTCTTCGTCCAGTACTGGGAGTACCTCAAGGGGCTGTTCACCCTGGATATGGGCGAGACCTTCTCCGGCCGCTCAGTCGGCGAGGAAATTGCGCTGGCCTTCCCCATTACGATTCGCCTGGCGCTGATGGCCGTTGCCATTGAGGCAATCTTCGGCATCGGCCTTGGCGTCATCGCGGGCATGCGCAAGGGCGGCTTCTTCGACTCCACCGTTCTGGTACTGTCCCTGCTGGTTATCGCAACTCCTACCTTCGTGCTCGGCTTCGTTGCCCGCTACCTCTTCGGTGTGCGCTGGGAGATCGTCTCCCCCACCGTTGGTAGCGATGCCTCCTTTACCTCCCTGCTGCTTCCGGCATTCGTGCTGGGTCTCGTCTCGGTTGCTTATGTTCTGCGACTGACGCGCTCGGAGGTTTCGTCGGCACGCCATGCTGACTTCGTGCGCACCGCCCGCGCCAAGGGCTTGCCAACCTCTGAAGTCACCCGCCGCCACATCTTGCGTAACTCGCTGATTCCCGTTGTGACCTTCATCGGCGCTGATCTCGCCGCTCTGATGGGTGGCGCGATCGTCACCGAGGGCATCTTCAACGTGCCCGGTATCGGTGGCCTGATCTTCCACGCCGTCCAGATTGGTGAAGCTCCCACCGTGGTCAGCATCGTGACCATCCTGGTGGTTATTTACATGTTCGCCAACTTGCTCATCGACTTGCTCTACGCAGTCCTGGATCCGAGGATTCGCTATGCCTAAGCCAGATTCGACGCAGTTAGATTCGACTCAGCCAGAAAAGCAGGCCAACACCGCGCAGGCCAACACCGCGCAGTCCGGCACCGCGCAGGTACCAAATCCGGCGACGAACCCCGACCACAAGCAGTTGCCGGATACCCCGCCACTGGGGCTCTGGGGTTCGGCCTGGCAAAACTTGCGTTACCGCCCACTGTTCTGGGTTTCCGCATTCATCATTTTGCTCTCCATCGCAGTGGCCGCGTTCCCGTCGCTGTTCACCTCTGTGGACCCGACGGCAGCAAACCTGCGTGACTCGCTGGCTCCGGCCCGCGACGGCCACCCGATGGGCTTCACTCAGCAGGGCTATGACGTCTACGCCCGTGTCATCTACGGTGCCCGCGCCTCGGTCATCGTCGGTATCGGCGTCACCCTGGCCGTGACCATCGTCGGCATCATCCTCGGCGCAATCGCCGGCTACCTGGGAGGATGGGTCGATGCGGTGCTCTCTCGCATCACGGACATGTTCTTTGCCATTCCACTGATTCTGGCCGGCATCGTGCTGATGCAGCTGTTTACCGAGCGCACCATCTGGTCCGTGGTCTTCGTGCTCGCTGCTTTCGGCTGGCCGCAGATGGCGCGCGTGGTGCGCTCCTCGGTGATTTCGGTGAAGAACGAGGAATACGTCACCGCTTCCAAGGCGCTCGGTCTGTCCAACACTGGCATTCTCTTCCGCCACGTGCTGCCGAACTGCCTCGCCCCTGTCATCGTTATGGCCACGACCTCACTGGGTATTTACATCGTCGCCGAAGCCACGCTGTCCTACTTGGGCATTGGCTTGCCGACGACCACCGTTTCCTGGGGCAACGACATCTCTGTCGCACAGCAGGTGCTCCGCCAGGCCCCGTCCAACCTGTTCTGGCCAGCACTCGCCCTGGCGATTACCGTTCTTGGCTTCATCCTCATGGGTGACGCTTTGAAGGATTCTCTCGACCCGAAGGAGCGTCGTCGATGAGCACCGACACCAATATTTCCGCAGCGCCCATTCTCACCTTGAAGGACGTCTGCATCGGCTTTCCGACGACCACAGCGTCCGGCCGCCGCAGTAAATCGTTGACCGATGTGGTGCATGACGTCGACCTGGAGGTTTTCCCCGGCGAGACGGTTGCCATTGTCGGCGAGTCCGGCTCTGGTAAGTCCACCACTGTCCACGCTGCACTGGGGCTGTTGCCCGGTGATGGTGAAGTCACCGGTGGCACCATCACCTTCGATGGCCGCGACATCACGCATCTGACAGACCGCGAATTCGTCGGTATCCGAGGAAGCGGCATCGGCTTGGTCCCCCAGGATCCGATGACCAACCTGAACCCGGTGTGGACCGTCGGCGCCCAAATCAAGGAAGCCCTGCGCGCAAATAACATCGCCACCGGCTCTGAGGCTCACAAAAAGGCGATTGAGCTACTGGAGCAGGCGGGCCTGCCGAATGCTAAAAAGCGCATTGACCAGTACCCGCACGAGTTCTCCGGTGGTATGCGCCAGCGCGCACTCATCGCGATGGGTCTGGCCGCCCACCCGAAGCTGCTGATCGCCGATGAGCCCACTTCCGCTCTCGACGTGACCGTGGCGAAGAAAATCCTCGACCACCTGGCCAAACTCACCAATGAGCTCGGCACCTCCGTGGTTCTGATTACCCATGACCTCGGTTTAGCTGCCGAACGCGCCGACCGACTCGTCGTTATGCAAGCAGGACATGTCGTTGAGACTGGTCCTGCGTTGGAAGTCCTCACGCACCCGCAGCACCCGTACACCAAGCAGCTGATCGCGGCCGCGCCGTCGCTGGCTGCCCGGCGCGGTGACCGCGTGGTGGCGGCACCGACGACTGCGGATCACGAGCAGAAGGAGATTCTGGTCGCGAAGAATCTGGTGCGCGACTTTGCCATCCCCGGCGACCGTCCGTGGCGCAAGGATTCCTTTCGCGCCGTCGATGACATCAGCTTTACGCTGCGTCGCGGTCGCACCATCGGTATCGTGGGCGAATCCGGTTCGGGTAAGTCCACTGTCGCCAACATGGCACTGGGGCTGCTCGATCCGACAGAGGGCGAAGTGCTTTTCGACGGTAAACGCGTCCAGGGCCGGGATCGTAAAGAGGAGCTGGAGTTGCGGCGTCGCATTCAGCCGATTTTCCAGAACCCGTATGCGACGCTGGACCCGATGCGCACGGTGCATTCCTCCATCGAGGAGCCGCTGCGGATTCACAAGATTGGCACCAAGAAGGAGCGTGAGCAGCGCGTATTCGAGCTTCTCGACCGCGTCGCGCTGCCAGCTGAGATGGGCCGCCGCTTCCCAGGTGAGCTCTCCGGCGGTCAGCGTCAGCGCGTGGCTGTCGCACGTGCGCTGGCACTAAACCCTGAAGTTGTGGTCTGTGATGAGGCCGTGTCCGCCCTGGACGTGGTGGTCCAGGCGCAGGTGCTCGAATTGCTTGCCGAGCTACAGGAAGAGCTGGATCTGGCCTACCTGTTCATCACCCATGACCTGGCCGTGGTGCGGCAGGTGGCTGATGAGGTCATCGTGATGGAGCACGGCAAGATGGTTGAACACCGTCCTACCGACGATCTCTTCGACCACCCGGAGAAGGAATACACCCAGCGCCTGCTGGACGCTATTCCGGGCGCTTCACTGGATTTGGATCTGTAGCTGGGCAGCGCTCCGCCCCCACCGCACAGCACTTCACTCCCCCCCCTCTGGACTGGGGCAGATCACACTTCACGACACAGCTGTCACCTCGTGCCAGCTGTGGAGGTGGCATGAGGTGACAGCTGTGTCGTGAAGTCGCGGGGAGAGGCAGACAGGCGAGCGGGAAGGCGGGAAGGTGCGGGCGGGAACGTGCAGGCGGGCAAGCAAGGGCGAGCAAGCAGCCGGCTGCTACTCCTCGTCCAGCACCATGCGATAACCGACCCCCACCTCAGTGCGCAAGTACTTATTGTGAGCTTGCTGGGGCTCAATCTTGTGGCGCAGCTGGGAGATGTAAACGCGCAGGTAATTGGTCTCTTTCTCATACTGGTCACCCCAGACGGCTTTGAGCAGCTCCGTCTTGGTGACCAGTTCACCGCGGTGCTGCACCAGGTAGACCAGGATGTCCCACTCGCGCGGGGTTAGATGCACGAGGTCGTCCGCCACGAGAACTTGCCGTTTGGCCAGGTCAACCACTAGATGACCATCTGCGGAGGCCACCTTCGGCACCTCTTCGACCACTACTTTGCTGGCACGCCGCATGGTTGAACGCAGCCGAGCCAACAACTCCCCCATCGAGAAAGGCTTGGTGACGTAGTCATCGGCCCCTTCATTCAGGGCGTTAATCTTCCCCGCTTCGTCGTGACGCGCAGAGACAATCAGCACTGGAATATCACTCCACCGGCGAAGGGAGCGCAGAACTTCTAGCCCGCTGATATCCGGCAGGCCGAGGTCGAGAAGCACGGCGTCGGGCTTCCACTCGCTGACCGCGGCTAACGCCCGCGTGGCCGTTTGCGCGACACGTGGCTCGTAACCGCGGGCTTTTAAACTGACAAGCACAGTGCGGGCCATGGCGACATCATCCTCGACGATGAGTATCTTTCGCCCAGGCTTGTCGCCAGCCTGACCAGCGGGTTGTCCTGAACTGAGATTCATGGAATCCTACTTTCTCTCGCCCATTGCACGCGGCAACGTCAGCACGAAGGTAGCACCGCCGCCGGGTGTCTGTTCGGCGCGGATGGCGCCTCCCATGGCGTCGGCAAAACGCGAGGCGGCGGCAAGTCCCAGACCAAGGCCCTGAGATTGTGCCGAGTAGTCGCCAAGGCGTTGGAACGGTTGAAAAATCTCCTCCAACTTATCCTCCGGGATGCCCTTACCGTGGTCAATGATCAAAATGTCTATGCATGCGCTCGCAGCGATAGCACCCAGCGAGCCCATAACCGGCATGTCGGCGGGACCGCGCACACCGCGCTCGCTGCGTCGTGTGCGAATGGTCAGCTCCGACTCAGGCGCATACTGCCTACCGTTAATCACGATGTTGGACAGGATGCGCTGAATTAGACCGGGATCGCCCTCGACCATCCCCGCATCGGAATTGAGGTCACGCACAATGTGACCTGCGGCTTCCGGCAGCTCCGCACATACCGCGTCCACAACATCGGAGACGCTAACCGGCACACTATCCACACGCTTGCTGTTGGAATCAATGCGGCTGGCATCGAGTAGGTTGCCAATGACAACCTCGAGACGATCCGCGGAGCTTTCAATTGTCTCCATGAGGATTTCCCGCGATTCGTCGTCAAGCTCGACGTCTTCCATATTCATGCTGGACACGGCCGCTTTAATGCTGGCCAGCGGAGTGCGCAGGTCGTGTGAAACGGCGGTCAGCACCGCGCTGCCCACGCGGTTGCCAGCCTCGAGGGCGGCGGTGGCGCGGCGCATGGCGGCAATTTCTTCCATGTCCATCAGCGCGCGGATACGCGAGCCGTGCGCGGCAATCATGGCGGTCTCAGCTGCGGTGAGTTCACGGCCACTGAGCACAAAACGCAGGTCATCGCCGGAAGTCACCTTGGTCATCGGCAGCTCGGAGGGCCAGGGCTCGGATAGACCGTGCTCGGCGGTGGTGACAATCGGAAGCCACTTCTTGCGCTCTGAGGAGTAGCGCTCAACATCCACGCGCTCCATGGAGAACGTATCCGCCAGGCTGTGGACCAGGTTCGACATGTTGTCACCGTCATGGACCACGCCGTGCGCCAGCTCCGACATGACCACTGCCTGGTGCAGGCTGCGGTCAGCCATCTCGCGGCGGCGCTCGGAACGCTCCACCACCGTTGCCACGGCAGCGGCAATCACGCCGAAGAGCACAATCTGAATCAGGCTGGCTGGTTCAGTGATGGTCAACGTGTACGTCGGGTCGGTGAAATACCAGTTCGCAAGCAGCGAGCCCACTACGACGGCGGCCAGCGCCGGAATCAGACCTGCGGCCATAGCCGCGAAGACCACCGGCATCAGGTAGGTCAACAGCAGCACGCCCAGAAACTCCGGACCGGTGTCCAACTGATGCAGCAGCAGAGTCAGCAGCACCGGCCCGACCAGCGCTAACACCCAACCGGTCACGCGACGCGGCCGGGAAAAACGGGACTGAAACTCGCTGCGGCGCTTAGCCCTTTTCTCCGATGAGCTGGAGATAATGTGCACGTCAATCGGCCCGGACTGGTCAATAATCCTCTGCGAAGTACTCAACCCCACATAGCGCCGCAGTCCTCGCTCCGAGCCAATGACCAGCTGCGATGCATTGACCGTGCGGGAGAATTCCAGCAGAATTCCCGGCACGTCATCACCGACGATGGTGCGCCACTGCCCACCGAGCGATTCGGTGAGATCCTGCAGCTTGCGCAGCCGACGCAAATATCCGCGGTCAAGGCCGTCGTCCTCGCCGGTAATGTGCACGACAATCATCTCGCGGCCGGCCACGCGCCCGGTCATGCGGGCACCGCGGCGAATCATTGACTCCGCGTTCTCATCATCGCGCACGGCCACCACGACGCGCTCACGCGTGGTCCAGTGGTCGTCGATCTCCTCGTCTTCGCGGTAAGCGTCCAGGACCTCCTCGACCTTGTCAGCCAGCCACAAAAGAGCCAGCTCACGCAGGGCGCTGAGGTTGCCCGGGCGGAAGTACTTGCGCAGCGCCAGCTCCGCCTGCTCCTTTTGGTAAATCTCACCGCGGGACAGGCGAATGCGCAGGGCGTCCGGGCTCAAGTCGATGAGCTCAATCTCGTCCGCATCGCGCAGGACACGGTCGGGCACGGTCTCCATCTGGCGCACGCCGGTGACGGCCGCAACGACGTCGTTAAGCGATTCCAAATGCTGGATGTTCATCGTCGAGATGACATCGATGCCTTCGTCGAGAAGCTGGTAGACGTCGTGCCAGCGCTTGCGTTGCTGAACGAATTCGTTGTCCGGTTCCTCGGTGACGACGGTGTGCGCGAGCTCATCGACAAGAGCGACCTCAGGGCGCGCCGCGATAATCGCGTCCACGTCGAGCTCACGGTAGGTATTGCCGTGGTAGCTCACCTCACGACAATCCAGCACCGGCAGGCCCTCAATGAGCTTCTTCGTGCGCTCACGCCCATGGTGTTCCACCAGGCCAACGACCACCTCGTGCCCACGGGAATACAGATCGTGGCCTTCATTGAGCATGGCGCACGTCTTCCCCACACCCGGGGCAAACCCCAGGTAGACCTTCAGTTTTCCTCGCTGGGTCATCTCTTAGGACCTCACTACCGTACGTTGTCGACGCGTCGAATTACGCTCACTGTCCGTTTGCCAGCGCGGCGTTGAGCTTTACGACGTTGACCAGTTGCCCACCTTCCTGCGAGCCCTGTTCCGTGATTGCTTTCTCACTATTTTCCGAGATCAAACGCTCAACCTCTGCCTGTGGCAGGTTGCGTTCCTTAGCCACGCGCGGTGCTTGCAGCTGTGCGTATTCCTCGGAGATATGCGGATCCAGACCGGAACCGGAGGCGGTGACTGCCTCCACCGGTACCTGGGCCGGGTCGATGCCCTCGCGGGCAGCGACATCGGTGCGGCGCTGTTCGATTTCAGCCTGGAACTCCTTGCTATACGGCGACACGTTCGATGCCGAAGACGACATCGCATCGTAGCCATTATCCCCCGCAGCAGACGGGCGCGGGTAGAAAAATCCCGGCTTTGTCACTTCTTGGGCAATGAGCTCCGAGCCCTGGGCCTTGCCTGCGGAGTCATACATCATCGAGCCATCAGCGTTATCGGACCAGATTCGCCCCACTACCCAGATTGCGGCTGGGTACAGCAGACCGATAACCACGGTGAGCAGCAAGTATGCCTTGATTGTGGTGGATACCAACCGAAAGTTCTTGTTCATGTCCTTCTCGATTCTTTTCACATGTTGCGAGATACCAAGTGCTGTGCGCTGGCTGCGCCGTTTGGCGCGAGGCCAAGGCACTTACATCCCGAACACTCCAGAGAGCAGGAGGTCAATAATTTTGATGCCGATAAACGGTGCGATGATTCCACCGACACCGAAGATGAGCAGATTGCGGCTGAGCAGCGATGCTGCGGAACCAGCGCGGTACTTCACGCCCTTGAGAGCCAGCGGAATCAAGGCGACAATCACCAGTGCGTTGAAGATCACCGCAGACAGGATGGCACTTTCCGGCGAGTGCAGATTCATAATGTTGAGCTTGTCCAGGCCAGGCAGCGCCGTGACGAACATTGCCGGGATGATGGCGAAGTACTTCGCCACGTCATTGGCAATGGAGAAGGTGGTCAGCGCACCGCGGGTGATCAGCAACTGCTTGCCAATTCCCACCACGTCAATGAGCTTGGTCGGATCCGAATCCAGGTCCACCATGTTGGCCGCTTCCTTCGCCGCCGAGGTACCGGTGTTCATTGCCACACCCACATCAGCCTGCGCCAATGCCGGTGCATCGTTAGTGCCGTCACCAGTCATAGCGACCAGACGCCCCTTCGACTGCTCCTTGCGGATCAGCTCCAACTTCTGCTCAGGGGTGGCCTCAGCGAGCACATCGTCGACACCGGCCTCCTTCGCAATCGCATGCGCCGTCACCGCATTGTCGCCCGTAATCATGACGGTACGAATGCCCATTTCACGCAGCTGATCAAAACGCTCACGCATGCCAGGCTTAACGACGTCCTTGAGATAAATAACACCCAGCACTCGTCCGGACTCACCGCTGGTTACTTCGTCACCGCCAAATACCTCGGCGACCACCAGCGCGGTACCGCCCGCTTCCGAAATGCGCTGGACAATGCCATCGACCTCGGGCGGCACGGTGGCACCGATGCGCTTCATCAGCTTCACAATCTCCGTTGCGGCACCCTTGACTACCTTGCGGTTCTTCTCGCCGCCGGTAGCGGGGAACTCGATACCACTCATACGAGTCTGAGCGGTAAAGGGAATGAAGGTCGCATTGGCATAGACGGATTCGTCGATGCGTTCATTCGATTCGGTTTCCGCGAGCTCGACAATGGAGCGGCCCTCGGGGGTTTCGTCGGCAAGCGAAGAAAGCTGGCAGGCGTGTACCAATTCAGCGTGCGTGGTGTCGCCGACCTCGGAAAACTCCGCGGCCTGGCGGTTACCGAAGGTGATGGTGCCAGTCTTGTCTAGCAGCAGCGTGGCAACGTCACCGGCGGCCTCAACCGCACGGCCCGACATGGCCAACACGTTGTGCTGAACCAGTCGGTCCATACCGGCGATACCAATAGCGGATAGCAGCGCGCCGATGGTGGTCGGGATCAGGCAGATCAGCAGTGCAACCAGTACCAATGGGTCCTGCTCAGCGCCGTTGAAGACAGCCATTGGTGCAAGTGCAATGACGACCATGAGGAAGATCAGGGTCAACACGTGCAGCAGGGAACCAAGTGCCAGCTCGTTCGGGGTCTTTTTGCGCTGTGCGCCTTCGACCAGGCCGATCATGCGATCCATGAAGCTCTCACCGGGCATGGTGGTGACCTCGATGGCGATGGCGTCGGAAAGCACGCGCGTACCACCGGTGACCGCGCAGCGATCACCGCCGGCCTCGCGGATGACCGGCGCGGACTCACCGGTAATGGCGGACTCATCGACACTGGCAGCGCCGACGATCACGTCACCATCGGCGGGAATCGGCTCGCCGGCGGAGACGATGACGATGTCGCCCGGAACCAGATCCGTGGCCGCGACCTTGGTGGTCTGCGCGGCTGGGTTCTCCAGTGCTGCAGCGGCGTTGGCACCGTTGTTGAGCTTGAAGGCATCAGAGGTGGTGCGCGAAGCGCGCAGCGATTCCGCCTGCGCCTTGCCGCGGCCCTCAGCGACGGCTTCGGCCAGCGTTGCAAAAAGTACCGTCAACCACAGCCACACAGTGATGGAAATACTGAACAGCGACGGGTGCGCAACAGCCAGGATCAGCGTAAATGCGGCACCGACTTCGACCAGGAACATCACCGGCGTGGCGATGAGCTGGCGCGGGTTCATCTTGCTCAGCGCCAGCGGCAGAGCCGCTTTCAGTGCGCTGGGAGAAAATGCGGAAGATGCGTTGGAATTCTTGCTCATGACAGGGCCTCCGTCAGCGGGCCAAGGACGAGGGTTGGTAGGAAGGTCAGGGCGCTGACGATGATTGCGATGGCAACGGTCAGGCCGACAAACTGCGGTCGGTGAGTTGGCAGGGTGCCAGCGGTCTCGGCGGCTGGTCGCTGCTTGGCAAAGTCACCAGCCAGACCCAGCACCATGACAATTGGAAGGAAGCGACCAAACAGCATGGCGAAACCGAGGCTCATGTTGAACCACGGGGTATCGGCACCGAAGCCCGCGAATGCCGAACCATTGTTGTTGGACGCACTGGTGAAGGCATAAATCAGGTCGGAGAAACCGTGCGGTCCATCAGCGGACACGGAGTCCAGCGTCGACGGCAGCATGGCGGAGATACCGACACCTGCCAGCACCAGCACTGGCATGACCAGGATGTAGAGGCAGACCTTGGTGATTTCCGAAACACCAATGCGCTTGCCCAGGTATTCCGGCGTACGGCCGACCATCAGGCCGGCGATGAACACGGTCAGGATGGCGATGATGAGCATGCCGTAGAGACCGGAGCCCACACCACCAGGGCTGATCTCACCCAGCAGCATGTTCAGCATGAGCATGCCGCCTGCCAGTGGTGAGTAGCTGGAGTGGAAGCTGTCCACCGCGCCTGTCGACGTCATAGTGGTGGTCACCGCAAAGAAGGAACTCGGCAGCACACCGAAGCGCAACTCCTTGCCCTCCATGCCGCCACCTTGGAAGGTCTGCAGCGCAGTCTCGCTGGACATAACGACAGCCAGAGAGATGAAGTAGAGCACCGCCATGGTGGACAGAATGGCCCAGCCCTGGCGCTTGTCGCCGATGATGACACCGAATGCCCTGGTCAACGAGACCGGAATCAACAGGATAAGGAAGATTTCCAGCATGTTGGTCCACGCATTCGGATTTTCAAATGGATGCGCGGAGTTGGCGTTGAAGTAACCGCCACCGTTGGTACCCAGCTCCTTGATGACCTCCTGCGATGCCACGGCACCGCCCGGGATAGTCTGGCTGCCGCCGGTGACAGTCTGAATAGTCTGTGGGGCCGAGAAATTCTGGATGGCACCCTGCGAAATCAGCAGAATTGCACCAATAGCGGCGATGGGCAGCAGCACTCGCAGGACGGTACGAGTCAGATCTACCCAGAAGTTGCCGATGTTGCCGTCACCGTGACGGTTGGCCAGGCCTCGAACCAGCGCCACCGCCACTGCAATACCGACTGCGGCGGAGACGAAGTTCTGAACTGCCAGGCCAGCCATCTGAGTCAGCACCGTCATGGCTTCTTCACCGGAGTAGGACTGCCAGTTGGTGTTGGTGGTAAACGACACCGCGGTGTTCCACGCCTGGTCCGGAGAGACTGGGCCCTTGCCGTGGTTGAGCGGTAGCCACTGCTGCACTCGCTGCAGCAGGTAGACGAAGATGACGCTGACAGCGGAGAAGCTCAACACACTGGCGGTGTACTTTGTCCAGTGCTGGTTGGCCTCTGGGCGCACACCGATGGCGCGGTAGAAACCGCGCTCAACACCCAAGTGCTTATCAGTGGTGAATACCCGCCCCATGTAATTGCCGAGCGGGATGTAAAGGATGGCCAGTGCGGCCATCACGATGATTACCGGGACAAATCCCATAATGACGTTGCTCACGAGAATCGCTCCGGATCGATCAGGGCGACCAGGACATAGCCCAATGCCGCCAAACCTAAAATGGCGCCGACGATCAATTCCCACGTCATAGTTTCTTCACCGCCTTTGCGCAGCCCTGCAGTAGCAGGAAGGCCGCGACGGTGAGTAGCAGAAGCAAAATGTCTACGAACATGACAGTTATAAAACACTCATACCTACCGCGGCGGGCACCTATTAACGCTTTTTTAACACCCGGCTGAACTGGGGTTATGCGCTTTGAGGTGCGCGAATGCACTTCTGATTAAGAAAGTGCCAATGCAGGTACGCGGCGAATTAATACCAGCTGCAGTGACCGAGTGGGCTGAGCAGGCGCACTGGTGTTGCCGACTTATCGATGGTTTTCCGTGACCTGTCGATGACTTCCCTTGTCTTATCGATGGTTTTCCGCCACTTATGCGCACGCTGTGGGGTCTACCTGGGCACTTGTCGATGCGTTATTCACTGATGGCCACGCTATAGCGCATCGACAGGTGAATAGCTCATCGACAAGTGGCCGACCGCCCTTGCCGGCCCCGGCCCCTGCCCTTGCCGGCCCCGGCCCCGTCCCCGTTGTCTCCGCCCCTCACAGCCGGACCACGCGCTACCCGAAGGCTTTTGGACACGAGCATAGGCGCGAAGCATTAAAAAAACCGGGCACCACGCTTCCTGCGTGATACCCGGTTTTAATGGATTGAGTTAGGCCGAAGCAACCGGCCCGAAGCAACCGGACTAGAAGTAGCTGACTAAGCCTGACTAATTAGTCCTCCGGTGCGAGCTCGCTCTCCGTGACCCACTTGTGGTTCTTCATGGTCATGCCATCTTCGTCGATATCAACCATGTAGACCGGCTCCTCGGTGGAGTAATCAACAGTGCCCTTGGCACCCTTCATGCCCGCCATGTGCTCGGCGTTGATGGTGATCTCGGAGCCGTCGGCAAGCGGAGCCTCGCCTGGGTTCTCCAGCTCCTCGTGGACAACCCAACGGTGGTCCTTCACCGGCTCGCTGCCATCGGTCGGAGTGTAGGACACGGAGTACGTGGTGGTGTTGAAAACACCAACAACCTTGCCTTCTGCACCCTTCATGCCCGGCATGTGATCAGCCAGAACCTTCACTTCACTGCCGACCGGGAACTTCGCGTTGTCAGCCGGAGCCATTCCCTCGGGAGCCGGACCGCCATCGGCCGGGTGATCATGGCCAGCCATTGCATCGTCATCATGGTCGCCGTGCTCACCGTGGTCATCGGCATCGTCCATGTCATCCATGGCGTCCGTGTCCTCAGAACTGGTTGCCGTTGCCGACGAGCTGGTCTCGCTAACAGTGCTGCTTGCTTCGGTATTAGCCGAATCATCGGAGGAGCAACCGGTCAGCACAAGCACGCTGGCGGCACCTGCAGCTACAAGCGCGTTAAGTGGTCGAATGTTCTTTGCCATGGTCAAGCTCCTTTGTTGTTGATGTCAATCAATCTATGCCCTCACCCTACCGACGCTCCTCTAACGCCACCAGGACCTATCGCCCGCGGCGAACGGAGATAGTCCAGCCGGCCTCGCCGGTCTGCTCGAAGTTGGTGACCTCGTGGCCATCCTTGGCAGCCCAGCGCGGAATCGCATCCGTGGCCTGGGTGCAGTCGAATGGAATCACCAGCTCCTCGCCGACCTCAATCTTGTTGATTGCATCCTTGGCCTCGATCAGCGGGAATGGGCACACCGCGCCGACGGTGTCGAGCTCGTATCGCCCATCGCCCAGTGGCTTGAGCTTGCCGTCTTCCTGCTTGACGACGCTCCGGTCGAGCAACGCCACCGGAGCGACAGCAAAGGCACCCGCCAGCGGGGAGGCCTCGGTGCCAGCGGCACCGGCACCGTCGCTACCCGGCAGGGACACAGGAGAAGTAGCAGCCGAAGTGACCGGAGCAGTTTCCGATACCGCCGTGTCATTGGTGGTGGAGGGGGTGCTCGGGACGTCGTTAAGCGAAGGTGCGGACGGCTTCAGCCAAAGCTTGGCGGCGATAGCGACACCTGCGGCGATGGACGCCAGCGCAAGCCAACCCTGGTAGCTGAACAGCGAAGTCTGGACCATGCCGTTGCCGACGGTGCAGCCACCGGCCCACGCAGCGCCGACGCCCATGAAGATGCCGCCGACGACCGAGCGAGCGCCCTGGGTGGCGTCCGGGACGCGGAGGCGGAATTCACCGGAGGCCTTGGCCGCGATGAAGGAACCGACGAGGATGCCGAGGACGAGGAGGACGCCCCAGTCGAAACGCTCGGTGTCACCAGTGACAACGTAGTTGGCAAGGTTGGAGGACGGAGTCGTGATGCCGAGGCCATCGTTGCGGCCGGTGGCTGCGGACAGCGGCCATGCGATAACGCCAAGTACACCGACGATGGCGGCGGTGGCGTACACGTGCCAGGGCTTCTCAGCCAGGATGTGGGCGAGACCGGACTTACGCGGTGCCAGAGTTACCGGGCGCGGGCCGGAGAACTCTTCGCGCAGGTAGCGGACGGCGAGGTAAGCCGTCAGTGCGCTCAGCGCGATGACCAGTGGCCAGATGCTAATGCCGAGTGAAGCGTGAATGCTGGTCAGGCCGACGGTGCGGTCCTTCAGGGAATCCTGCAGGTCGCCCAGGAAGCCAGTCTTCATCGCCGCGGCGGATAGGGCGTAAAAGACCAATGCGATCCAAGAGCCAATCAGACCCTCACCGGAGCGGTACCAGGTACCCGAGGCGCAGCCACCGGCCAGGACGATACCCAGCCCGAAAATAACGCCACCAATAATGACAGCCACCGGTGCCAATTCCTTGTACTCGGGAGTAATCACGCCGGCGCTGGTCAGAGCGGCCAGGCCGATGGCGTGGACGGAAATAACAATCAGCAAGGCGACGAAGCCGCGCCAGCTGCGCTGAGTGAAGATATCGCGCAAGAAGCCTGTGACGCAGAAGCGTCCTCGCTGCATAACAAAGCCGAGCACGGCGCCCAGCACTAGTCCTGAGATGAGCATGAAAGTGTTTCTCCTAAGTTTATGAGCCAGTCCGCCATCAAAGCCGTAATGAACAGACCTGTCTATTCGTGGTTTAGAAACTACTTCAATCACCGAAGAAAGTCCAACTTAACGGCGTTTTCGCAGAGCAGAGCACTTATCAATAGACAGACCGAACCGTATAGTTGCTGGTGATAAACACAAGTTGTGGCAAGCTAAAACACTATGAGCGCACAGAATTCAGCCCTCGCTGGTCACCAGCGGCTCCTTGCGATGCGCTCGATACTCGACCTGCCTTTTGCCCATGCTTTCGCCCTTGATCCTCAGGCGGTCATCGATATTTCCGGCGTGGCCCGCCTAAGCGAGCTCAACGCCAAAAATGCCGTAATAATCGACAGCTTGCGTTCACTCGCACATACCAACACGCAGGACTTTTATGCCATCGACGATGCGGCGGAAGCCCTGGGCACTGCATTGCGAATGGCGATTTCCTCCCGGCAGCTACTCTGGTTCAGCTCGCTGCCCCACAGTGATGTGGACAAGGTACAAAACATCCTCGGCGGCGACATCGTTCATGTGATGGGCCCGGAACTGGCCGTCGATAAGCTCGATGGCAGCACCCTCGAGCTTCCCATTGCGCTGAAGCAGCGCGGAGAACCACTGGTGCCTATCGCTATCTCGCCAAGCGAGCTGGTACAGGCCTGGGCACACGGCACTCTCGAGCAGCAAAAACTGCTGGCATACCTGCTAGAGGGAACGAATACGCTGGTCATGCAGCAAGAGAATCTGCATGCCCTGCGCAAAGTCGGGACCAAACTCATAGAGCGCAACCCCGTGTGGCGCCTGCTCTATAACCCGAAAGTGCTCGCCTACCTAGTGGTGATGGTTTACTCTTCACTCCGCGCGCTACCCGTGGTTTTTGTCCCCGGATTCCACGGCAATGTCTGGGTGCTGTGGGGCATCGACATCATTACCGCTATCCCCTACACCTGGGGAATTGTCGAGATGATCACCGGCCGCTCATTCGGCCGAAGAATGCTGGGACTCCTGATCACCCTAGTGACTTTCGTCTCGCCCTACGTTTACTTCTGGGCCAACGGGCGCGATTATCCGGTGTGGGTCACCATCTTTGTCATCGCGTTAATTGTCGCAGCCTGCGCCGTCGAATACGTCCGCTGGCTGCGCGACCGCGCCATCTCCGCAATTCTGCTCCAACCACCCACCATCTGCCGCTAGCGACCGCTGAGCGAGCGCCGCACGCCCCCGACAATCAGCCAGGCACCGGCGGCGACATTGACAGCCACAAGCTCGTGGATAGACGTCTTGCTTAACGACGCTGCCATCGTCTCACTTGCGATGAGCATGCCGGTCGAGAGAATCCAGATGAACGTTGCGGCAATGTTGGCAATCCGGCCGCGTTCCACGCGGAATGGATGCGTGTAGTGCAGCGGCACCAACGTCATTGCGCTGAAGATGAAAATGGCAGCGATGCACACCGCCATGGGCGCGTTCCATACCCACAGCAAGACCGCCACGATGTTCCACGCGGCAGGGAAACCAACGAAGTAGTAGTCGCCGGACTTGGCGGCTTCGTTGGCATAGCAGAACATCGACGACACCAGGACCAGAATCATCAGGGCGATCGCCAACGGACGTGGCCCCAGCGGCAGATACATGACCATAAAAGCGGCGGGTATGGCTGTCCAGGTGAGATAGTCGACGATGTTGTCCACCACTGCGCCGTTAAACCACGGGACGACTTCCTTGATGCGATGTTTACGCGCCATATTGCCGTCGACACCATCGACGACAAGGGCAATGCCCAACCAGAGCCACATCCAGTGCGGGCGCCCCTCCAGCAGTGCGACCACAGCCAGCGTCGCCCACACCAAACCTGTCAGTGTGAAGGCATGCACCGCCCAAGCGATGACATGCTGGCGCCGGGTGAAGCGGGTGACGGTCGCGGCAGTGCTGGCAGTAGTGGTCCTGGCAGTAGTGGTGCTGGCAGTATCTAGCCCACTGGCGGCACTGGAACTGGCATTGTCGGAGCGGATAGTAGCGTTCACGGCAGATGTCCTTTAGAGAACAAAATGCGCACAACTGCAAACCTTTATCGCAGTTGTGCGCAGAGTCGATTTTTTCAATCGGTGAGTATAACGGCCGATGGGTCGTTTTCCCGTATTTTTGCTCGGGCTTGTGCCGAGTTATTTAACGACGATCCTCGAACCAACCGGTAACAGCCGGTGCTGTGTTCTCGTAGACCAGCTTGGCTTCGGTGTACTCTTCCAGGCCGGTCGGGCCCAGCTCGCGGCCAATACCGGACTGACCAAAGCCACCCCACTCGGCCTGTGGCAGGTAGGGACCAAAGTCGTTGATCCAGACAGTACCGTGACGCAGCCCGCGGGAAACGCGCTCAGAAACCTCGCGGTTGGATGTCCACACCGCACCGGCCAGGCCGTATTCGGTGTCGTTGCCAATCTCGATGGCCTCGTCAACCGTGGTGAAGGTCTCCACCGTCACCACCGGGCCAAAGGCTTCGTCGTGAACGCAGTCCATTTCGCGGTTGACCTGGTCAATCACGGTTGGGAGGTAGAAGTAGCCGTCGGCAAGCGAGGCGGAACCGTCAGCGGTGGCACCGGTAGCAATCTCGCCGCCCACGCGCACACGAGCGCCCTGCTCACGAGCCCGATCGACGTATGCCGCGACCTTATCCAGGTGCTGCTTGGAAATCAGCGCACCGGTCTCGGCCTTCTCATCGAGTGGACCGCCGAGCTGGATGTGCCCGGCGCGCTCGACCAGATCGCCGACAAACTTCTCAGCGATGGACTCCTCCACCACCAGACGAGCACCCGCCGAGCAGACCTGACCGGAGTGCAGGAACGCAGCATTGAGGGCATTGTCCAAAGCGGCTTCGTAGTCAGCGTCGGCGAAGATGATGTTCGGGTTCTTGCCGCCGAGCTCAAGCGCAACCTTCTTCACGGACTTGGCTGCTTCACCAGCAATAATCTTGCCAGTGACAAGACCGCCAGTGAAGGAGACCATGTCCACCTTCGGATGCGAGGACAACGGTGCGCCCGCTTCGGCGCCAGCGCCGGTAATGAGGTTGGCAACGCCTGCCGGAACGCCCAGGTCATCGATAACGTGCATGAGTAGGATAGCCGTGTGCGGAGTCAGCTCCGCTGGCTTCAGCACAAAGGTATTGCCCGTGGCCAGGCACGGTGCGACCTTCCATGCAGTCTGCAGCAGTGGGTAGTTCCACGGCGTAATCAGACCACAGACACCGACGGGTTCACGCACAATGCGCGCGACGACGGACGGGTCATCCGCGTCCACGAGACGACCGGCATCATTGCCTGCAAGCTTCCCGAAATACTCAAAGCAGGCGATGATGTCATCCATATCGGCCGCTGCCTCAGGCAGGCGCTTGCCGGTGTCCATTGCCTCTGCCCAGGCAAATTCATCCTTGCGCTGCCTGATGGCAGCACCGATGTCGAGTACCAACTTGCTGCGCTCAGCTGTGCTCCAGGATGCCCAGGAACCTTCCCCGGTACGTCGGAAAGCAGCATCGGCGGCGGCGATGGCGCGCTCGGTGTCGGTTGCGCCTGCTTCTGCGACCTCGGCGATGAAAGAGCCGTCAGCCGGGCACTCGATGATGCGAGTGTTACCAGCGGCTGCAGCGGACCAGGTGCCGTTGATAAACAGCGTGGCCGCGCTTTCGTGCGATTTGGCGGTCTCGGGTGCGAGGGCCTTATCGGTAGTGGAAGGCTTAAAGGTCATTTAGGAATCCTCCTTGGCGTAGTCATCAGACCATTCGCGGACGGGGTCGGCATTGTCGGACAGATCTGAGGTGCCCGGGAGATCAGACTGCATGTGCAGGAACTCCAGGTGCCGTTCGTAGAGGTCGAGGACGTCGGAAATCAACTGCTCTTGGGTGTAGCCATAAATGTCGTAGCCGAGCGAGCCGGTAAGCGTGAAGACCTCGAGACGGTAGTAGTAAATATCGGCATCACTGTCCAGGTGTACCAGGCCGGCAAAGGACGGCGTCAAGTGTTCAACCGGATAGACCTGGTAGCGGAAGCTCATCTCCTCGCCGAAGCCGACCTGCAGGTCAATCTGGTCGATGCCGACTTCTTCAACTGGTTCTCGGTGCAGCGCCACCTCACCGCCACGTTCCTTGATGGCTCCCGCGACCTGCTCGAGCGCGGGCTGCACCACTCGGTCGAGATAGCGCGTGACCGGCTTCTTGCCCGGGAAGGACATGGAGCGGGCAAGTCGCTTCTGCCAATCCCCCTGCTGGCCATCTACGGCGCGGCCCGACATCGCCCCGTGGAGGGCTCGGCGTGTCGAATCCTGTTGCAACAGCTCCAGTCGCAGCGACTTGAACAGGCCATACATCACCAGATAGATGACAAAGGCAAACGGCAGACCCATCACAATCGTTGCCGACTGCAGTGTCGGAATACCGCCGACATAGAGCATCGAGATGGTCAGCACACCGACCACGACAGCCCAGAAAATCCGGGTCCACTTCTTGCCGTCCTGCTGTGTGTCGGTGATCTTCGACGTGAAGTTACTCATCACCAGTGCCGCCGAGTCCGCCGAGGTGATGTAGAGCAACAGGCCAATCAGAGATGCGACTGCAGCCACCATCATCGGCGCCGGGTACTGCTCCAGCAGCAGGTAGAAGGCACGCTCCGGGTAATCCAGTGCCGTCTGGCCAAACTCCGAATCGCCATTGATAACCAGGTCCAGCGCCGAGTTACCGAACACCGACACCCACATCAGGACGAAAAGGAATGGAATGGTCAGCGTGCCGACGACAAACTGGCGCAGGCTACGGCCACGGGAAATACGGGCCAGGAACAAACCGACGAATGGAGCCCAGGCCACCCACCAAGCCCAGAAGAACAGAGTCCAGGCGTTCAGCCATTCCTGTGCGCCCGAGAAGGCGTAGGTATCCATAGTCATGGACGGGAACTTGGAGACGTACTCGCCGACGTTCATCACCAGGGCGTCAAACAGGAACGCCGTGCGACCAGTGACCAGTATGTAGAGCATCAGGCAAATGGCCAGGCCAACGTTGAGTTCCGAGAGACGACGAATTCCCTTGTCAACGCCCGAGACGGCAGATGCGATGGCCACCGATACCGCCACCACGATTAGCGCAATCTGCCAGGACGTACTCTCCTCCACCCCGAACAGCACGCGCAGGCCGTAATTCAGCTGGACGACGCCGATACCCAGCGAAGTTGCGACACCGAAAACGGTACCGAGCATCGCTGCGATTTCGACCGCTTCACCAGCGGGGCCGTGGATGCGCTTGCCAATGATTGGGTAGAGCGCCGAGCGAATGGTCAGTGGCATGTTCAAGCGGTAAGCGAAGTAGCCGAATGCCATGCCCATCAGCGCGTAGAGCGCCCAACCGGTCACGCCGTAGTGGAAGAGCGTAAAGACGACTGCCTGACGCGCGGCTTCGATGGTCTCCGCATCTCCGGTCGGCGGGCCATAGTACTGTGCCACCGGCTCTGCTACCGAGAAGAAGAGCAAGTCAATGCCGATACCTGCGGCAAAGAGCATAGAGGCCCAAGAAAACAGGCCGAACTGAGGTTTGGCGTGATCGGGGCCGAGCTTAATCTGCCCCGTTCGCGAGATGGCGATGTAGAGCATGAAGAGCACTGCCACCGTCGCGGTCACGATATAGAACCAACCGAAGTTCTTCGATACCCAGGCGACAATGCCAGCTAGGGTGTCCGCTGCATTGTCCGGGGCAAAAATAGCCCACAGGGCAATGGCGAGAATACCAACGCCTGAAATAATAAATACAGGCCAGTTGACCTCAGGCTCAGAGGTCGCACTCGCTTGCGCTTGTTGTGGAGGGACCGACTGCGATCGCTGCATTTCTTGCGACGATCCAGATTTTTCCTCCGTTACCTTCTCAGTTGGCGGAGTATCAGACATAGGAAAATCCTTCAGATTCGGGAACTAATCCAGCATACCTAGTTTGAATAATCCCTCAAGTCTTAGAATCGATTCAGAAGAATTCCTTAACCCTAATATCAACACCATTACCTGCATCTTTACCTAGTTTTCACGGCGTTGAAAATCATTCCAACTGGAATTGAATGTCAATTGTATGCCATTCTATATCTGTGAAGGGGATTTGAGATACGCCTCCGGCCACTTATTTCAATATCGATATATAGGGCACGCCTTTAAATATCACTTGAGGCTTATCGCAGTCCTTGAAAACCATTCCGATACACATCGGTACACAACCTACGGAGGTACACCAGAACATGGGAGCTTTCCCGGCTGTCTTCAACTTCGGTAAAAAGAATGGCAACACCACAGTCGAACACCGCGACGTCGTCATCGTTGGCGCGGGCTCTGCCGGCTCTGTGCTGGCTAACCGGCTGTCCGCAGACCACACTCAGCAGGTGCTCGTACTCGAAGCCGGCCGCATGGACTCCCTCTGGGATCTCTACATTCACATGCCTTCGGCGTTCTCCTTCCCAATCGGCAACAAGTACTACGACTGGAAGTACGAATCCGAGCCGGAACCGGAGATGAACGGTCGTCGCATCTACCACGCCCGCGGCAAGGTCGTCGGCGGTTCCTCCTCCATCAACGGCCAGATCTACCAGCGCGGCAACCCGATGGACTACGACAAGTGGGGCGACACCAAGGGGCTGGAAAACTGGGGTTGGAACCATGTCCTGCCGTACTTCAAGCGCATGGAAAATGCGCTGGGCTCCGATAAGGACGACCCGCGCCGTGGCCACGACGGTCCGCTGCGTATGAAGCGCGGACCGGCCGATTCTCCGCTGTTCAAGGCTTTCTTCAAGTCCGTACAGCAGGCCGGCTACAACTACACCCCGGATGTCAACGGCTACCGCCAGGAGGGTTTCGGCCCCTTCGACGCGAACATCGACAAGGGCCGTCGTCTCTCCGCCGCCCGTGCATACCTGCACCCAGCCTTGGAGCGCCCGAATCTGGAGCTCCGCACCCGCGCGGAAGCCACCCGCATCCTCTTCGAGGGCACCAAGGCCGTCGGCGTGGAGTACACCTGGAAGGGTCACACGCGCCAGGTGCGAGCAGACAAGGTTATCCTCTGCGGTGGCGCTTTCAACTCTCCCCAGCTGCTCGAGGTCTCCGGCATTGGCGATGAGAAAATCTTGAATGCCGCCGGAGTGAACGTCGTCAAGCACCTGCCTGGCGTCGGCGAGAACCTGCAGGACCACCTGGAGGTCTACATTCAGTACAACGCCACCCAGCCGGTGTCTTCACAGCCGTACCTGGAGAAGTGGCGTTGGCCGTTCATTGGCCTGTGGTGGATGCTCACCCACAAGGGCCCGGTGGCGACGTCGCACTTCGAGGGCGGCGGTTTCGCCCGCTCCAACGACAACGAGCCCTACCCGAACCTGATGTTCCACTTCCTGCCGCTGGCCATGCGTTACGACGGCACGAAGATCGATAGCCCGCACGGTTTCCAGTTCCACGTTGGTCCGATGTACTCGGACGCCCGTGGCCATGTTCACATCACCTCCTCGGACATCAAGGTCAAGCCGTCGATTCTGTTCAACTACCTGTCCACTGATCAGGACCGTCGTGAATGGGTCGAGGCTGTCAAGGTCTCCCGTAAGCTGCTGGACACTCCAGCAATGAAGGAGTACACCGACGGCGAGATTTCTCCGGGCGCAGACGTGCAGACCGACGAGGAAATCCTCGAGTGGGTCCGCAGGGATGCCGAGACCGCACTGCACCCATCCTGCACCTGCAAGATGGGTCCGGCCTCCGACGAGATGGCCGTGGTCGATCCGGAAACCATGCAGGTTCACGGCACCGATGGCCTCTATGTGGTTGACGCTTCGGTCATGCCGGGCATCACCAACGGCAATATCTACGCACCGACCATGATGATTGCCGAAAAGGCCGCTGACCTCATCGCCGGCAAGACCCCGCTGGCACCGCAGGACATTCCGTTCTACCGCGCCGGCCAGGGCATGCCGCTAGATCCGCCGGAGAACAATAAGTAGTTCTTGAATTCTTGAGGCGGCAGCGGAGCGTCTATTGCGCAACGCCGTTCGTCGGCACTGGCCGGATTCTCCCACACGGGGGAATCCGGCCTTAGTGTTACTCTCGCCCTATGAGCAGCACAACCTCGCAATCACCCGAAAACCTACGACGCTCATCAATCATCTTGGCACCGATGGCTGGAGGGCCATCCACGCCAGAACTCGTCGCAGCAGTTTCTAATGCTGGCGGGGTTGGTACCCTTGCCGCTGGATATCTCACTGTCGAAAAGCTCACCGAACAGGCACGGCAGACGTGCGCACTGCTTGACGACGGCAAAGGTTTCGGCATCAACCTCTTCTGCCCCAACACGGCTGACGCCGGTGGTGCGACCTCCGAGGAGGAGCTTGCGCAGTGGACCACGTTTCGCGGCCGCTTAGCGCCGGCAGCAGACCACTTCGACATCGACTTGCCCGATGCTCCGACCTGGTCAGATGACTACTTCTCGGCGAAAGTCGAGGCAATTCTCGCTGATAATTTTCTGCCCAACCCCGATGCGCTGGAGTTCGTCTCCTTCACCTTTGGCTATCCAGATAAAGAGGTCATTGCTCGGGTAAAGGAATCTGGCCGCAAAGTGATTTTGAATGCGACCTCGATCGAGGGGGTGCAGGCGGCGGCTGCAGCTGGCGCTGATCGCATTGTTCTGCAAGGACTAGCCGCGGGTGGACACCGCGCATTCGTGAGGGGTAAAGACTCGTCCGACAACATTGGGGCCTCTGTAGAAGAGCTCGCCCAAGCAGTCACCGAGGCGAGTGCAGTTACCGATGTTCCCATCATCGCCGCTGGTGGGGTGGGTAACCGAGAGGACGTCGTCAAGCTTGTGGGAGCTGGCGCGACGGCTGTGCAAGTTGGCACGCGGTTCCTCACCACCGCGGAGGCGGGTACGAAGGAGACGCACCGACGGGCATTGCGTGAGCTCACGGAGCGCGGCACCGTTTTGACTCACGCCTTTTCCGGTAAGCCCGCGCGTGCAATTGAGAACACGTTTACCCGGGAGCTTTCTGCGGTCGCTCCGGAACTTTACCCACAGCTGCACTACCTGACCACGCCGATTCGCGGCGCGGCGAATAAGACCGGAAATCCTGAATATCTCAACTTATGGGCGGGTATCGCGTTTGCGCAGTGCGAGGATCAATATGCGGCGGATGTCGTTGCGGAGCTTTCCGGTTCGGCCGAGTAATACGAAGCCACCGAAGCTACAACCAGCACAATGACCAGCCACGGGCATACATCGCGGCTGGTCATTTGGCTTTATTTGTGACGATGGCTTTTATGCCGACGGCGCAGTTGTGGCGTTAAGCGTCGAGCAGCCAATCGTTCGGGCTGAACAGCTCGAAGTGAACGTTGTTGCGGTCAATACCGCGATTGGAAAGCTGATCACGCACGGCCTGTAGGAAGCCGTTTCCTCCGCAGAGGTAGTATTGCGCCCCTTCTGGCAGCTCCGTATCAGCCAGATTCATCAAATCCGGCTCGTACCACACCTGCTGGCGGGCATTGGCTAGCGCGGCGACAGCATTGTCACGCTCTGCGCGCAGGGCATCTGCGGCTTCTGCGCGGTCCGCGTGGAGGACGACGACATCACGCTTGGAGTCGGCTGCCACCAGGGCATCCAGCATGCCAATCATGGGTGTGGCGCCAATACCTGCGGAAATAAGTACCACCGGGTCGTCGGATTTCATATCCAGCACCAGGTCGCCTGCAGGCAGAGAAATTTCGATGGCATCGCCCGGCTGCACCTTTTCCCACAGCTGTGTGGAAACTTCGCCAGACGGCAGGTCCTCGGAGGCATCGACACGACGAACCGCGAAGGTCAGAACACCTTCCTTGCCGCCGACCAGAGAGTATTGACGTAGCTGGCGGGCGCCGTCCGGCATGGTCTGACGCACAGAGATGTACTGTCCCGGGAGGTAGGAAACGGGGGATTCTCCGTCAAGCTTGACGGAGAACACTGCGACATCATCACCGCGCTCTTCACGAGAGACGACATGAGCGGCGCGGAAGACATCACCTGCTTCGACACCGAGGTCGTCATAGAGCCCCTTCTCGAAGTTGATGAGAACACGCTGCATCTCCAGGTAGACAGCATCCCACGCGTCGCGGACAGCCCCCTGAAAGACCTCTGGGGTGAGGATTTCCTCGATGGCATCGAAGAGGTGCTTGTGTACGATTGGGTACTGCTCCGGCTTGATGCCAACGGAGATATGCTTATGGCCGATGCGGGAAAGCAGTTCTTCCGGGGCGGGAGCATCTGGGTCGACCAGGGTAGCTGCGAAGGTAGCGACGGATGCCGCCAGCGCCTTCTGCTGAGCACCCTGCTTCTGGTTGCCGCGGTTGAAGGTATCGGCAATGAGCTCCGGGTGAGCAGCGAACATCCGGTTATAGAAGTTCGGCGTGATCTTCTCGATGTTGGCACCGACGACGGGCAGGGTTTGAGTGACGGTTTCAGCCTGCTCTGGAGTCAGGCCGTTCTTGTTGACATTCAGGTTTGGCATGACTTCACAATAACACTATATTGCGCATTCCGTTTGCGCATTATTGCCCAATGGTGTCCCTAACTACTCTTTGCGGTTGAGTTTTACCCGCCTTGAACTGCACAAATGGCAATATCGAAAACTTCACCAGAAAACTTCGACAGCACCATTTTTAGCTTTTCCAACCCGCGGTCAGGCCTTCAGCTCTGCACCTAAACCGGGCGAATACTGAGCCGAGAACCCTCGTGCGAGCCGCTTCCCTCAGGACTATCACCAGCCGCACCATTAGCCGATTTGGGCGGAATGAGATCAGCAATCAACACCGAATCCAGTGCGGCGAAGAACGCCTCCTGCGCAGTCGCTAACTTGCCACGCAACAGGCACGTCGGCAGCAATGGGCAGTCAGTGCCGACACAATCGACGACCTCGTTGTTTTCCAGAGTGCGCAGCAGCTTGCCGACGGATTTTTCCGTAGCCGAATCCCGCAGATAAATGCCACCATTGCGCCCCTTGACCGCATCCAAGAAGCCGAGCTCCACAAGTCGCGAGACAACCTTGGAAACATGCGCGCGGGACGCATTGAGAGACTCCGCCACCTCGGCAGCGGTGTATTTGCGCCCCGGCTCCCCCATCGCCATCAAAGTGATGACACGCAGGCTCAAATCAGAGAAAAGCGTTAATTGCATTGCGTGTCACCCTTCATCGTTGTACTGCACAAACCACCCCCTTGCCAGCCGCTTCGGGCAACAAGGGGGTGGTTCTATGCTCTAGCTTTTAGCAAGGCCAGCTAGCAAGATCTTAGTCCTGCAGACTCTTCTCGATACGAGCCTTCAGAGCCTCGAACTCGTCCCAGACTTCCTGCGGAACGCGGTCGCCGAGGAACTTCAGCCACTCCTCGTTGTCCGGCAGGTCACCCTGCCACTTAGCAGCCGGCGCCTTCAGGGCTTCCTTGACATCGTCGAAGTCGATGTCAAGGCCAGTCAGATCCAGATCCTCTGCCTTAGCGGTGTGACCAACAACGGTCTCCTTGGCACCAACACGGCCCTCAATGCGGTCGATGATCCACTTGAGAACGCGAGAGTTGTCACCGAAGCCCGGCCACAGGAAGCGGCCGTCTTCGCCGCGGCGGAACCAGTTGACCAGGAAGACCTCTGGCATCTTGTCGCCGCCCTTGACACCCATGTCAATCCAGTGCTGCAGGTAGTCACCGACGTTGTAGCCAATGAACGGCAGCATTGCCATCGGGTCATGGCGCAGGGAACCGACCTTAGCCTCAGCGGAAGCAGCAGTCTGGCCGGAAGCCAGGGTTGCACCGATGAAGGTTGCGTGGTTCCAGGACAGAGCCTGGGTCACCAGTGGCACAGTGTCCGGGCGACGGCCACCGAACAGGATGGCGTCAATCGGCACACCCTGCGGGTCGTCGTACTCCGGTGCAGCAACCGGGCACTGCGCAATCGGAGTGCAGTAACGGGAGTTCGGGTGCGAGGACAGCTCGTCGGAATCCGGAGTCCAATCATTGCCCTTCCAGTCAATGAGGTGCTCCGGCTTGCCCTCCATGCCTTCCCACCAGACGTCGCCATCGTCGGTCAGTGCGACGTTGGTGAACAGGGTGTTACCGGCGTCCATGGTCTTCATGGCGTTCGGGTTGGAGGAGTAGTTGGTGCCCGGCGCAACACCGAAGAAGCCGTTCTCCGGGTTGACAGCGTACAGGCGGCCGTCCTCACCGAACTTCAGCCATGCAATGTCGTCGCCGACGACCTCGGCCTTCCAGCCCTCGATGGTCGGAGTGAGCATAGCCAGGTTGGTCTTACCACATGCAGACGGGAATGCAGCGGCGATGTGGTAGGCCTTGCCCTCTGGATTGGTGAGCTTCAGGATGAGCATGTGCTCAGCCATCCAGCCCTCTTCCTTGGCCATGACCGAAGCGATACGCAGTGCGTAGCACTTCTTGGCCAGGATGGCGTTTCCGCCGTAGCCGGAACCGTAGGACCAAATCTCCTTGGTCTCCGGGAACTG